>ERZ791903.251-NODE-251-length-84332-cov-11.984539_pt1 | contig 84332 bp, 74 predicted proteins | sample MGYA00510148_ERZ791903 | MGnify/ENA primary metagenome ERZ791903 (study PRJEB30046, sample SAMN00792080) | human gut metagenome | study: EMG produced TPA metagenomics assembly of the A metagenome-wide association study of gut microbiota in type 2...
GTAAGCCAGCAGATTTACAGTCTGCCCCATTTGGCCACTCTGGTATTTGCCCTTACAGTTAAATAAAGAACTCTTTTTCCTTATTGTTTTTTTGAGCCTCTTGTCGGATTCGAACCAACGACCCCGAGATTACAAATCACGTGCTCTGGCCAGCTGAGCTAAAGAGGCAATTACTCAAAAAATGCAACCGTTACGTTCTAGTGCGAGCGAAACGGCTGCAAATTTAGGCATTTATTTCTTTTCCGCAAAATTTTAGCGAAATTTTATTTGCTCCGTTGTTTTTCCTTGTACTTAACCAGCTGTTTTTCTACGGCTTCGACACTTAAATCGACTGCCTCTTCAAACGTATCACAGATCTTGCTTGCGTAAAAATCGCCGTTAGGCACAATCACCTTTACGCCGGCTTCTTTATTTTCTGCGGTTTCTGGTTTAACTACCTTTAATGACACCTCTACTTTCTTTATATCATCGTAATACTTCTCCAATTTTGCAACTTTCTTCTGAATAAAGACTTGCAATTGCTCTGACGCATCAAAGTGAATTGATTGAATTCTTACTTCCATACTTACCTCCTTACTTTTAGGCCCGAGGATGAGCCAGGTTATACACTTTTTTAAGTTCTTCAAAAGTAGTATGCGTATAAACCTCCGTAGTCGCCAAACTCTCGTGACCGAGAAGTTCTTTTATAGCTCCGAGTTCTGCATCATGATTCAGCATAGTCGTAGCAAAAGTATGCCTCAACACATGAGGACTACGCTTCTTCAACGTTACTACCTTTGACAGGTTTCGTTTCACTAGATTTTCAACAATACTGCGAGAAAGGCGTTCCCCATTCTCCCGGACAAAGAATGCATCCGTCCGAACCGGAACTGCTTCATTTCTAACATCGACATACTCCGTCATTGCAATTTTCAACTCTTCGCCAAAAGGTATCAAACGCTGTTTATTTCGTTTCCCCGTCACTTTAATAAGTGAAGAAGAGAAATCCACATCTTTATTGTCCAATCCTATCAATTCTGAAAGTCTCACGCCCGTGACATAAAACATCTCAATAACCATACGATCACGACATCCCTTAAAGCCTTCACCGAAATCCACCTCATCCAACAACCTATCCATATCACTCTCCCGAAGAAAAGCAGGTAACGGCTTCTTGTTTTTAGGCCCCGTTATCTTTTGCAATGGATTCACTGCCACTTCACCCTTCCTTAAAAGGAATTTATAAAATGACCTGAGCGAACTTAGCTTCCGGTTTATTGAAGTAGAAGTATATCCCCTGTCCATTAAAGAAACAATCCATTCACGAACAAGTTCAGTCTTTACTTCCGATGGAGCCGAATCTCCAACTTCTTCTCTCGCAAACTCTTCAAACTGACGCAAATCTTCCCGATAAGACTTTATAGTCTCTTCGGAATAATTCCGTTCGTACTGAAGATAGTCAAGAAAAGAGTCTGTCAACCACATATATCGCTACATCAAAAATCATGCAACGAATGTATGAAAAGAATTCAATAATTCAAAGGAAATTACGAATTATTAATCTTCTACTTGCTGAAGTTTTTGTACGTAAACTGCACGTTCTTTCTTAAGTCTTTTAGTTACAGACGGTTTATCAAACTGCTGTCTGCTTCTTAGTTCTTTTACGATACCAGTCTTTTCAAATTTTCTCTTAAACTTCTTCAGCGCTTTTTCAATGTTTTCGCCTTCTTTTACAGGTACTACAATCATTTTCTTTTAATTAAATGTTAATGGTTTAAAAATCTCACGATTAAATTGAGCGGCAAAATTACACATAGTTTCTTTATCCACAAAACTTTCCGCCAAAAATTCTATAAAAAGAAGAAAGATTATCCCAACAAGAAAGCTCTCAGCCCCAGAGGAAAAGCAGACATACAGGACATATATCAGCAAAGAAGTTGACCGCGTCCCGTATCCAATCCGTGTCTCATCCGTATCTGCTCCATGTCTATATGCTTGGAGTTGGTACGGAGTTGACACGGTGTTGGTACGAAGTTGGTACGGCGTTGGTACTGTCTGTGCATCAAAAAAGGCATTGTTTTCCTGCTATCAACGGACAAAGTACAGTAATCGGCAAAAGATATTCAAAGAAAGTGAGTATCTTTGAGGGATGAATGTTATACCTATATATAAATAGTATATGAGCCAGACAATAAACAATCGGATACAAGCCTTACGGGCTTTGTTCAGTCAAGAGGGCATACAGGCCTTCATTATTCCAAGTACGGACCCACATCTGAGTGAATATGTTGCTCCTCACTGGAAATCCCGGGAATGGATTTCCGGTTTTACAGGTTCCGCAGGAACCGTTGTCGTTACTACCACTAAAGCAGGATTATGGACTGATTCACGCTATTTCCTCCAAGCTGCCCAACAGTTGGAAGGTACTGAAATAGAGTTATACAAAGAAATGCTTCCCGAGACACCCGATATCTCCACATTTTTAAGTATGCAATTAGCTCCCGGTGACACCGTAGGTATTGATGGGAAAATGTTTTCTGCAGAAGCTGTGGAGGACATGAGAGTTAAATTACAGAAACACCGGATACGGCTGAAAAGTATTTCAGATCCGTTAGAGCAATTATGGGCTGACCGACCGCCAATGCCGGAAGATCCAGCCTTTATCCATGAAACAAAATATGCAGGAAAAAGCAGCACAGAAAAAATTTCCATTATCCGGGAAGAGTTGAAAAAGTGCAATGCCAAAGCATTATTCCTGTCGGCTCTGGACGAAATTGCATGGACACTTAACCTACGCGGCAGTGATGTACATTGCAATCCTGTAGTTGTCAGCTACCTATTGATTGAAGAACAACATACACACTTTTTCATCCAACCACAAAAGATTACCCCTGAGGTTACCGACTATCTAAAAGAAATAGGAGTAAGTCTGCACCCTTATGAAGAAGTGGAAACATACCTCAACCGGATAAATGTGGATAGCCTGCTCATTAATCCGGCTAAAACAAATTACGCCATGTATTCGGCTGTCAACCCCAATTGCAGAACCATTCATGGTGCTTCCCCGGTTACTCTGCTGAAAGCAATTCGTAACGAACAGGAGATAGCCGGAATACACGCAGCAATGCAACGAGACGGAGTAGCTCTGGTCAAATTCCTGAAGTGGCTGGAAGAGGCAGTCCCCACCGGCAAAGAAACCGAGATAAGTGTAGACAAAAAGCTGCATAACTTCCGTGCCGAACAGGATTTATACAGGGGAGAAAGCTTTGACACCATTGCAGGGTACAAAGAACATGGGGCAATCGTACATTACGAAGCGACTCCCGAAACAGATGTTCCTCTAAAGCCTGAAGGTTTTCTGCTACTAGATTCCGGCGCACAATATCTGGACGGAACCACAGATATTACACGTACGATTGCCTTAGGCAAACTAACTGAAGAAGAGAAAACAGACTATACATTAATATTAAAAGGGCACATCGCACTGGCAATGGCTAAATTTCCTGTTGGTACACGCGGAGCACAACTGGATGTACTGGCGCGTATGCCGATATGGCAACGAGGAATGAACTTCCTGCATGGTACAGGACATGGTGTAGGCCATTTCCTGAATGTACACGAAGGTCCTCAGAGTATCCGGATGAATGAAAACCCGGTACCCCTGCAACTGGGTATGCTGACATCCAACGAACCGGGCGTATACAAAGCAGGAAGTCATGGAATCCGGACGGAAAATCTGGTTCTGGTAGTTCCTGCCGGAGAAGGAATGTTCGGCAACTATCTACAATTCGAGACCGTAACCCTTTGCCCTATCTGTAAAAAGGGAATTATTAAAGAACTGCTCACTACCGAAGAAATCGCATGGCTCAACAGCTATCATCAAACTGTATATGAGAAATTATCGCCAAGCCTGAACAAAGAAGAACAGGCATGGTTGAAGGAAGCAACAAGTAAATTATAACCACTAAATAGTAACCAGTATACAAAATGGCATTAATCAAATCAGTCAGAGGTTTCACTCCTGAATTTGGAGAGAACTGTTTTTTAGCGGACAATGCAGCCATCATCGGAGATGTAAAAATGGGACGTGATTGCAGCATTTGGTTCAGCACCGTACTGCGCGGAGACGTAAACTCCATCCGTATCGGAAACGGGGTCAATATACAAGACGGAAGCGTGCTGCACACCTTATATGAAAAATCAACCATTGAAATAGGCGATCACGTTTCTGTAGGGCACAACGTCACCATTCATGGAGCTACCATTAAAGATTATGCATTGGTAGGCATGGGTTCTACCATTCTCGACCACGCTATTGTGGGTGAAGGCGCTATTGTTGCTGCCGGCTCACTGGTTTTGAGCAACACGGTCATCGAACCGGGAAGCATCTGGGGTGGTGTCCCTGCAAAATTCATCAAAAAAGTAGATCCGGCACAGGCTAAAGAGTTGAATCAGAAGATTGCACATAACTATCTGATGTATTCCAATTGGTATAAGGAATGATAAACTGACGGATATATATAAATAGAAAGCGGGCAGATAATAGTTTATCTGCCCGCTTTCTATTTATATATATCTTAAAAATTAATCATACTCAATATTTTATCCGTGGCTCCAGCGTTACTAGTGACATAATATCCGGCATTCGTTCCTGTCTCACGTAAGAATATATCATCTGTCAGCATCCGGTCAAGCAATTCTTTCAATTCCTCATAATTCTTAATGGAGAAAGCACCCTTAGCTTCTATCAGCTGTATGGCTTCCATAAATTTCTGGTATTTAGGTCCGAATATAACCGGAATTCCATAGACAGCCGCTTCTAATGTGTTATGAATACCCACTCCGAAACCGCCACCTACATATGCTATCTCACCATATCGATAAATAGAGGATAATAAACCGAAGCAATCAATAATCAGGCAATCAGCTTTCAGCACATTCTTTTCGTCCGCACGGGTATAGCGCACATACGGGCGTTTCAATTTCCGGATTATCTCTACCAGGTGATTTTCATCTATCACATGCGGAGCTATTATAAGTTTTACTTCCGGGTGATTATTGAAATATTCGATAAACAAATCTTCATCCGGTTGCCAGGAACTACCGGCAACAAAAGTCATCGTATCATTCTTAAAGAGCTTTACCAAAGGCAATTCTTTAGCTTCTTCACGTATCTGCAAAACCCTGTCGAAGCGCGTATCACCAACTACCGTCACGCGATTGATACCGATCTTAGCCAAATAGCGTTTAGAACGTTCATTCTGCACAAACAAATGATCGAAATTACGTAATACGTGGCGATAAGTCCCTCCGTACCACTTAAAAAAAACCTGTCCGCGACGGAATATAGACGATACACTATATACCGGGATACGACGTTTATGTAATTCATCCAGATAATTCTTCCAGAACTCATATTTGATGAAGAAAGCCATGCAAGGATTCGCTATATCCAGGAATTTCTTCACATTCCGGGGTTTATCAAACGGCAGGTAACATACCACATCCGCCCCACGATAATTCTTACGTACTTCATATCCGGAAGGAGAGAAGAATGTCAGCAATATACCATAATCAGGATATTTGGCACGAATTTTCTCTATCAGAGGACGCCCTTGTTCAAACTCGCCCAAGGAAGCCGCATGAAACCAGATGTAGCGCACATCCTTTTCCAATTGCTGTCTGAGAAGTTCATACACCACCCAATGCCCTTTCATCATTTTACGGGGTTTACGGCTAAAAGGAGCCGCCAGATGCACCAGAAGGTCATAGATACCTATTGCAAGGTCGTAAAACATACTTTCTTCAGCTTGGGTTTCAATTTTATTTCAGTACCTCAATTGCTCGTTTCATACGCGCCAGTGTCTCTTCTTTGCCCAGCACCCAGGAGATGTCGAACATATGCGGGCCTTTCCCCTCGCCTACCAGCGTCAGGCGAAAAGCATTCATTATATTTCCGGTATGGTATCCTTTTTCTGCAATCCAGTCCATCACAATCTTTTCCTGGTTTTCGATGCCGAAATCTTCGATACCTGCCAATACTTCCATCAATTCAGTCATGCACTGGGCAGAATCTTCTTTCCAGCGTTTCTTCACAGTTTTTTCGTCATATTCGGTCGGAGCTACAAAGAAGAAACTGGATGCTTCCCAAAGTTCGCGCACAAAGCTTACACGATTCTTCATCATGCCTACTACAGTTACCACTTTCTCAAACGGAGCTTCCACGCCCTGTTCCTTCAGAACCGGAACAAAAAGTTCTGCTATTTCTGTATCCGGCTTCAACAATATATATTCGTGATTGAACCAGATTCCTTTCTTATAATCAAACTTAGCACCGGATTTGCTGCAATGGCTCAGATCGAACAATTTTATCAGTTCATCCATCGACATGAGTTCCTGATCGTTACCCGGATTCCATCCCAGCAGAGCCAGGAAATTAATTACTGCCTCGGGCAGATAACCCGATTCACGGTATCCGGAAGAAACTTCACCTGTTTTGGGATCATGCCATTCCAGTGGGAATACGGGGAAACCAAGACGGTCACCGTCACGCTTGCTCAACTTACCGTTACCTTCCGGCTTCAGCAGCAAAGGCAAGTGGGCAAAGGCCGGCATCGTATCTTCCCAACCAAAAGCACGGTACAACAACACGTGCAACGGTGCAGAGGGCAACCATTCTTCACCACGAATCACATGGGAAACCTCCATCAAATGGTCGTCTACAATATTTGCCAAGTGATAGGTCGGAAGCTCATCTGCTGATTTATAAAGTACCTTATCATCCAGAATAGAAGAATTAATTATCACCTCACCCCGAATCAGGTCATTTACATGCACATCTTCATTGGGGTCTATCTTAAAACGAACCACGTACTGCTTACCCTCGGCAACCAATGCATCTACTTCTTCTTTAGAAAGTGTCAGTGAATTACGCATTTGCATACGGGTAGAAGCATCATATTGGAAATTGGCTATTTCAGTACGCTTTGCTTCCAACTCCTCGGGAGTATCAAAAGCAATATAAGCCTTACCTGCATCCAATAATACTTTCACATACTTCTTGTATATTTCACGGCGTTCGGACTGGCGGTACGGTCCATGCTCTCCACCAAAGCTGACTCCCTCATCGAACGGGATACCCAACCATTTGAAAGATTCCAATATATATTCTTCTGCACCCGGCACAAAACGGTTACTATCAGTATCTTCGATACGGAAAATCATATCACCTCCATGTTGGCGTGCAAAAAGATAATTGTATAATGCTGTACGCACACCACCAATGTGCAACGCCCCTGTAGGACTTGGGGCAAATCGAACTCTGACTCTTCTTTCTGTCATATTTTGCATTACTTATGAGATAATTAGACGGCAAAATTAAACCTTTTTTTCCACACTAATGTTTTTTTTTGTACTTTTCGCAAAAAATTCAACCGATATGAATAAAATCAAGACCCAAAAAAGCTTTTCTTATAGAGATTTGCTATATAAAGTACTCATATTTATCGGCACGGTAGCTATTATTGTATACTTCCTGCCGCGTGACGGCAAATTTAATTATCAGTTCGATATTGATAAGCCGTGGAAATATGGACAGCTTATGGCTACATTCGATTTTCCTATCTATAAGGACGATGCAGTCGTGAAACGGGAGCAGGATAGTATTCTTGCTGCTTTCCAACCTTATTATCAATTAGATAAAAGTATAGAGAAGACTGCTATCAGTAAGTTGAAAGCAGATTATCAAAGCCATCTGCGTGACATTGTCCCATCTTCCGACTACATGCGTTATCTGGAAAAAAGATTGTCGGAAATTTATAAGGCGGGCATACTTTCTACGGAGGGACTCGACCAACTACGGCAAGACAGCACCACTGCCATTATGGTAATTGATGATAAACTTGCCAACCAACGAAGCACTGAACAACTGTTTTCCGTAAAAGATGCCTATACCTATCTGCTTACTGCGGACACTGCGCACTATTCACCTTTTATTTTACGACAATGTTCTCTCAACGAATACCTGTATCCGAATCTGTCATACGATGAACAGCGCACGGAAACAGCCAAGAAAGAAACCCTCGATAATTATGCCTGGGCAAATGGCATAGTTGTAAGCGGACAGAAGATCATAGACCGGGGAGAAATTGTAGATCAGGAAACCTATAATATTCTTGAAAGTCTACGGAAAGAATCTATTCAGCGCAGTGAGTCACTGGGACAGAAACGCTTGATACTAACAGGGCAAACACTATTTGTCGGTATCTTTATTCTGTGCTTCATGCTTTATCTCGATTTGTTCCGTAAGGACTATTATGAACGTAAGGGCAGCCTGTCCCTACTCTTTACACTGATCATGTTTTATTGTGTGGTAACGGCCCTCATGGTAGCAAATAACATCTACAATGTTTACATTATTCCCTATGCGATGCTGCCGGTCATTATCCGTGTATTCCTCGACTCACGTACGGCATTCCTCACACAGGTAGTCACTATACTGATATGCTCCATTTGTTTACGCTATCCGCATGAGTTCATACTCCTGCAACTGGCCGCCGGTCTGGTTGCCATATTCAGCCTGCGGGAATTATCACAGCGTTCTCAACTTTTCCGCACAGCCCTGTTGGTGATACTTACTTACGCTGCACTTTATTTCTCATTTGAGTTAATTACTGAAAACGACTTGTCAAAACTGAATGGAAGCATGTATACCTACTTCACAGTGAATGGAGTACTTCTATTGTTTACTTATCCGCTTTTATTCTTGTTGGAGAAGACTTTCGGATTTACTTCCAACGTTACTCTGGTAGAGCTTTCCAATATCAACAGTCCGTTACTGCGTCGCTTGTCCGAAACAGTTCCAGGTACTTTCCAGCACTCCATGCAAGTGGCCAACCTTGCAGCAGAAGCAGCCAACCGTATTGGGGCAAAGAGCCAGTTAGTGCGTACCGGTGCTTTATATCATGACATTGGCAAGATGGAAAATCCGGTATTCTTTACTGAGAACCAATCGGGAGGTGTCAATCCGCACAAAAATCTCAGTTATGAACAAAGTGCACAGGTCATCATCAGCCATGTGACGGACGGACTGAAACTGGCTGAGAAGAACAACCTGCCTAAAGTGATAAAAGACTTTATCAGTACTCACCATGGCAGGGGAAAAACGAAGTATTTCTATATTTCCTGGAAAAATGAACACCCGGACGAAGAACCAAACGAAGAATTATTCACTTACCCGGGTCCGAATCCATTCACTCGTGAAACAGCTATCTTAATGATGGCAGATGCCGTGGAAGCTGCATCCCGCAGTTTGCCCGAATATACGGAAGATAGTATCAATAACCTGGTGGACAAGATTATTGATTCGCAAGTAGAAGAAGGTTACTTCAAAGAATGCCCTATCACCTTCAAGGATATCGCCACCGTAAAATCAGTTTTCAAAGAAAAATTGAAAACGATTTACCATACCCGTATCAGCTATCCCGAACTTAAAAAATAAGAAATATGAAAACAACCGCCCAAGACCAAAAACGTACCGAAAGCCTTCTGCAACACAAAGGCGTCCGGCTGCATGACATCCAGAGTTTCAGTTTCATGAAGCGTTTTCGCGAGGTTCCACGCAAAAGCAACCTGAAGGTCAAAGATAAATATGGTGCGGGCATCTTGACATTACACCTGAAACAGGGTAGCCAAAAGGCTTTTTATGTTCGTCCCTTCCAGAAGCCATCATCTATTATCCGCTATCTGATTTCGCAGAACATACCTTTTGATAATTCTATCTCGCGGGAACGGACAGCGGCGGAAATTCCGGCGACTACCTATCAGCGCCCGTCACTCTATATGTTTTATTTCTTTGTGCTTTTCATCACGTTCATGATATTGGGATATCAGGCTATTGCATTCGGAAGTTGGTGGGCATATATTCTGGGCGTCATTTCGTTCGGTCTGAGTATCTATTTCATGCACATGCTGATGACACGCTTCTGCTATCTGAAGATAGACAATAAAAGTCTCAGGATATATAGTGTAGGACGTGAAATAGTGTATCCCTACGAAAAGATACTTAAAGTCAACTTTGACTTTGCACGCGAACAGGCTTTCACGCATGTGATGGAAATATTGGATAAAGATTATCACTATCGTCTTTACTACATAGGCAGGGTATCCCGGCGAACACTGAATGACATTGCTGAGACACTGCAAAGTGCAGGTGTAGACGCTACATGTAGCCTGAATGAAGATAAGAGGTTCTATCAGGATAAACAGATTTTTCACTAAGTAAGCGCTATGAATTACACTCAAAATGAAACGGAAAAGCGCAAAGTTGAGCAGTACTTTTCCAGAAAGAAGATAAATCCGGAGGATATCCAAAGCTTCTGCTTTATGCAGAATTATAAATTCCAGGTAGGTCCTTCAATTCTGATCTTGCAATTGCGGTCCGGAAAAACAAAAATGCTCCGTCCAAACAAAACAGGTACGGAAGTTCTCCATTATTTATTGGACAAACAGATACCTTTCAGCAATTATATTCCACAAGTAAAACAGCTAGTAACAATACCGGAAAAGAGCTATTGGAGTATCTGGAATATACTATTCGACGTTTTCTATACAGCAGTGTTGCTTGTCTTAGGATATGTAATGCTGAAAGCCTTATTACAAGAGCCTACAGGCGAATACTTGGTAAAAGATATAGCCAAGTATTTCGCTCTGACTACCTATGTGATATGCTTTCCTATAGTTCTCTATTATCTTTTCTATAAGTGTCATAGCATCCGAACTGAGCATGAGGGGCTGGTCTTAAGCAACCGTTTTTCCAAACGGGTATTACCTTACGATGAGATACGCAAATTGAACTTCTGTATATTCTCTTCCAAACAGCCACGGGTATTTATAGAACTGATAGATAAGAACTTCTGTTACCAACGTTATTTATTGGGATGGATGCCTCTCAAATCTGCAAAAGAGTTGGCGCTCCTGCTACAATCTTTAGGGATCGATGCAACCGACAGTATTAATCAATAAGGCATAGCGGAAAGCTTCTCTATACCAACGTTAATTCGTCCCACCATAAGGAACATTGCGTCCCCCTATAGGGAACATTGCGTTCCTCCATAAGGGGACGCAATGTTCTCCATAAGGGAACGAATTAGCATCCGCAGTTCCGGCATCTATCTATTACTAAAACAAGGATTAGTATTAGTTGCTTTGCGAAATACGCTCCAACAATCCTACACAAGCATCCTCCAGTAGATCGAGCACATACTCAAATCCTTCGGCTCCACCATAATATGGATCGGGCACGTGGTCGGCATGCGTAAAGCGGGTACAGTATTCCGTCATACGGTGTATCTTCTTCCATTCTTCCGGAGAAGGGGCACGATCTTTCAAGTCATCAATATTCCGGTCGTCCATCCCGATAATCAAATCGAAATTATAGAAATCTTCCGTTCGCACGGGGCGCGAACGATGTGTGAGCTCGTAACCGCGACGAATAGCATGGGCACGCATCCGGCTATCAGGTAATTCCCCCTGATGATAGGACAAGATACCGGCAGAGTCTATCACAAACTGATCTTCCAGTCCGGCTTCTGAAACCAAATGCTTCATCACACCTTCCGCAGAAGAAGAACGGCAAATATTTCCCAGGCAAACAAACAGTATTCTACAAGGTTTCATAAGCACATTTTTTATTTAGAAACGCAAATATAGAAGTTTTTTGTATTCTCTTAAAATATTTCTTCTTCTCAGTTGTCAGCATATACAGAGAACGTTTTCAAAGCAATATGTAAATCATTAAAATTAGAACATCATGAAAAAAAGATTTTTTATTATACCTTTGTTTTGGGTATTAGCCATTGCGGCATTTGGAGCAATAGTCATGTTATTATGGAATTTCGTAGTGCCCGGAGTCTTAGGACTGGCAGCCATCAATTTCTGGCAAGCTCTGGCATTGTTCGTACTTGCACGCATTCTCTTCGGAGGATTCCCGGGCAGAGGAGGTTTCCCCGGCCGAAGAGGAATGCCCGGTGGTAAAGAGGGTAACCCGTTCCGCGCTAAATGGGAGAAGATGTCTCCGGAAGAACGCAAGGACTTCATTAATAAAAGAAAGAAGTTCGGATTCGGCGGTCCTTTCGGCAGAGACGGATTCTTCGACGAGAGAAACTTTGATAGAAACAACGGTAGCGAAACTCCCAAAGAAAATGAATAACCTGACTGGCAAAGACAACAGTTTGGAAGAACTGATTGCAGAACATCAACCCCACCTGAAAGCATTTATCCGCAAGCGGGTTTCCACTAAAGAAGATGCCGAAGATATTCTGCAAGACGTATTGTATCAGTTGGTGAAAACCATTGAAAGCACTTTCAATCCTATCGAGCAGGTTACAGCATGGCTATATCGCGTAGCACGAAATACCATTATCAATAAAGGCAAGAAAATGCAGGAGGAAGAACTGCCGGTTTCGAGCTATGATAAAGAAGACAATGTACTGAGCGAGTTCTCAGAAGTGCTGTTCAGCGATGCTCCCCCTACTCCGGAAATAGAATATATGCGGTCACTCGTTTGGCAAGAGCTTGAAACTGCTCTGGCCGAATTACCGTCCGAACAACGTGAAGCATTCGAATTAATGGAACTGGAAGGATTGTCAGCCAAAGAAGTTGCCAATGCTACCGGAATATCAGTCAACACTTTATTATCACGAAAACATTATGCCGTCATTCACCTTCGCAAACGGCTGAAAGGACTGTATAACGATCTTCTAAATTACTAACCTCAGTTTTTAACTCTCTGTTTATCCACCGGATAACAGCTATTTCCACAAATATTTATGAAAACAATAGTGTCAATTTTGACCATACTACTGTGTATGGTCAGCCCCTCCTATGCCCAACTCATTGCTAAAGATTCTACCGGAGTCATGGCTATCTCTCTGGATGAAGTAACCATCCAGGCACGGTCTATCATCGAAAAAGGTGACCGGAAAGTAATTCTTCCGACCCAGAATCAACTGAAAATGTCGTCCAACGGCATAGACTTATTAGGCAAATTACAACTTCCCCGAATCACAGTTGATATCATATCGGGCGAAATAACCACTTCCGGCAACGGAGAAGTACAATTACGGATTAATGGTGTTCAGGTTACTTACACGGAGATATCCTCCCTCAATCCCGAAGATATTCTCCGCATAGAATATCACGATATGCCGGGTGCGCGCTATGGAAATGCCTCTGCAGTGATCGATTATATAACCAAAACCGCCAAAGTGGGAGGTAGTATCAGCGGAGCAGCCGTCCACAGCCTCAGCGGAAAGCGTTCTTCCATCGACGACGTATTGGCTGGCAGATACAACTACGGGAAATCTGAAATATCAGCCAACGTGCGATATATACAACGGAGAGGAGACTGGACACGTGAGTACGATGAACGCTTTATTTTTCCCGACAAAGAATTACATCGTCTGGAAGTTGGAGAACCTACCTTATTTAATAAAAAGCTACTCACCTCCAACCTTAGCTACAGTTTGCAGGAAAAGGGAAAATATCTCTTTAATGCGCAGTTCAGATATACCCTGCAAGATAATCCCGCCGGATACGAAGATCGGAAAAGTAAACTCTATACCTCCAATTCCGACATTCCTCTATCCATCTATGACCATACCAAGGAACGAAATCACTTACCTGCTCTCGACTTTTATTATCAGCAGGAACTGAAAAACAATCAACGGCTTATTTTCAATCTTGTAGGTACGTACATCAAGAGCAGCAGTACACGCATTTATCAGGAAAAGCAAGAAGACGTAAGTCATACAGAGTTATACTCCGATATCACAGGACAAAAGTATTCGCTGATAGCCGAAGGAACCTATGAGAAGAAGTTGGGACAAGGAACATTGACAGGAGGTCTCAGGCACATACAATCGTACACAGATAACCAATACAAAGGAGAAGAGCAAATGGACGTGATCTTGAAACAAGCGGAAAGCTATGCATATGCCGAATATAAAGGCAAAACACAACACTGGGGATACATAGCCAATCTTACACTCAGCCGCTTCTACTATAGCCAAAGAAACAATCAAAATGAAAGATACGGCCTGCAACCTTCGCTCCTGGTATCTTACAGCCCTCTGGACAAGCTGCATTTCCGCTATCACATCAACCTGAAGAACAAAGCTCCTTCCATTGCTTATCTGAATGATGTGGAACAGAAAATCGACAATTTACAAACGCGCAGAGGGAATCCGTCTTTAAAATCATTCCGTAGTATCATACAGGATTTCAACGCTGTGTTTAGTGCAGGTATTTGCAGTATCGACGCATTGGTCAGCTATACATACGAAAAGAATCCAATCATGCAATCCGTACTTTATGAAGAGGGTATGTTTATTCAGACCTATGAAAACCAGAAGTCCTTCCAACATCTGGCAACGGAGATTACATTCAAGATAAAGCCCTGGAAAGATCACATCAGTCTTTCCGTCACGCCGGGTATTAACCGATACATCAGCACAGGGAACAATTACCTCCATACCTATACCCTGAAAGAACTGCGTATCAACCTAGACGCTTCCTATAAGAACTGGCTCCTGAACTTTATGACTATCACACCGCCCAATCGGTATGTATATGGCGAACAATTAATGAAGGGCGAGTTGATGCATACTTTGATGGTAGGTTATAAACAGTCTGCATGGTCCATTATGGCAGGAATACTCAACCCGTTTATGAAGACCTATCGTTCCGAAAACGAGAACTGGTCAGCATTGACACCAGTAAAGTCGGACATACACAACAATAACATGTCGAATACCTTTGCCATCAAGCTCAACTTCAATCTGAACTTCGGACGACAATACAAGAGCGCTAATAAAAATATTCAGAATATGGATACAGATTCCGGTATTTTGCAGGGGATCAAAGAGTAACTCCTACATCGGATCTACATCGTAATAGACAATCAAAGATTTAAAACGATCCTCCGACACCATTTCTTTCTGAACCTGCACCAACAGTTCACGGGCGCGAGCCATCGGAGCATTATACTCTATCTTGACAATAATCTTCCGGATAAATAAGGTTTGTATCCGGGCAACAGGCGGTTTATCCGGTCCCAGCACACGGGTACCAAAGACTGCACGCAACTTGCCTGACATGGTCTGTGCCATCAAGTCAAGCAGTTGCTCGTTGCGGTTTTTCAGATAAACATATACCAGGCGGTAATATGGGGGATAGTGAAACATCTGCCGCTCAGCAAGTTGTCCGGCTACCATTTGTTCAAAGTCATTGTGAATGACCTGCTCTATAATAGGGTGATCGATACTCTTCGTCTGCAAAATAACACGTCCCCGCTTATTCTTTCGCCCGGCACGTCCGGAAACCTGCGCCATCAATTGGAAAGCACGTTCGTACGAACGGAAATCCGGATAATTCAACATGGTATCTGCATTCAGGATACCTACCACGCTGACATGGTCAAAGTCCAGTCCTTTAGAAACCATTTGCGTGCCTATCAATATATCAGTTTTCCCTTGTTCAAAATCTGCAATGATACGCTCGTAAGCCGAGCGGGTACGGGTAGTATCCAGATCCATGCGTGCAACATTAGCTTCCGGAAACAAAACTTTGATGTCATCTTCTATCTTCTCTGTTCCAAATCCACGATTGCGCAAGTCAGTCCCTTCACAAGCAGGGCATACGCGGGGCAACTGATACGTATAACCGCAATAATGACAAGTCAACTGATTCAATCCTTTATGAAACGTCAGGCTCACATCGCAGTTCTTGCACTTCGGTACCCACCCACATGTATTACATTCAATCATTGGAGCGAAACCACGCCGGTTCTGGAACAAGATAACCTGTTCTTTCTGTGCCAGAGTTTCATGGATATATTGAAGCAGTAATGGAGAAAACGGCCCGTTCATACGTTTTTTACGATGCAATTCGTGTATATCCACCGGAATAATCTCCGGCAACTGTATTTCTTTATATCTCTCTTTCAGCTCCACCAGTCCATACTTTCCGGAAGAGGCATTATGCCACGTCTCAATAGAGGGAGTTGCCGTACCCAGCAAAGTCTTGGCGCCATACAGGGATGCCAGTATAATCGCTGCATTCCGGGCATGATAGCGGGGAGCAGGGTCTTGTTGTTTATAGGTATTCTCATGTTCCTCATCCACAATTACCAACCCCAGATTGCGGAAAGGCAAGAAAACAGAGGAACGGACTCCCAGAATAATATCATATCCTTTTTCCGTCAGTTGCTTTTGCCAGATCTCTACGCGTTCTGCATCGGGAAACTTAGAATGATAAATACCCAAACGATCTCCAAACACCCGTTGCAAACGCTCTGTTATCTGAGTGGTAAGAGCTATTTCCGGCAAAAGATACAATACCTGTTTTCCTTGCCGGATGGCTTCTTCAATCAAGTGTATATAGATTTCTGTTTTTCCGCTGGCAGTCACACCATGCAGCAAGCATACATTTTTGGATTGAAAGCATTGCACAATCCCATCATGTGCCGCCTGTTGATGTTCATTCAACGGATTGATGGGAAGAGTATCCCGTACAACAGCGTGCAGTCGTCCTATTTCCTGCTGATAGACTTCAAAGATATGCTTATCTACCAAACCATTAAACACTGCCGGTGAAGCAGATGCCCGCAACAAAAGCTCTTTCTTCGTGACTTCTTTAGGAAAACTCTTCAGACCGTCCCCTCCCAGAATGCCGGACAGTTCAATGTATTTCATCAGCAAGTCCAGTTGCTTCGGAGCACGTGCCAGTTCATCAAAGAGTTCCTGCAGACGTTTTTCATTCCTCATCTCGTCTGTCAGCCTTACGCGCGTTTCAGTCTTGGGTTTATAAGTTCGGCGCAGTTCTTCTTTCACAAAGATAGCCTCCTTATCCAGCAAAGATTTGATAACAGGAAGTATATTCTTGAATCCACTGTCTTTTTCCAACTTGGTGACACACTGTTCGGGTTCTGCAGAAAGTAAATCCAATATCTTCTGTTCCCGTTCCGGCAGACGGACCTCCGATTCAAAATCCGGATTGTATTCTACCATCGTCTCACTTTCCAGTTTCAAACCAGAAGGCAGAGCAGCTTTATAAACATCCCCTTGTGTACAGAGATAGTAATCAGCCAACCACTCCCAGAACTTGAATTGTTCCGGCAATAGAATCGGGCGGGCATCCAGTAATGTAGAGACTTCTTTTACCTCATAATCCGTCGGTTCACAATAATGCACATTACGCACTATTGCTGTATAGTATTTCTTTCGTCCGAACGGAACTACCACCCGGCAGCCCATCTGTACCTCATCCGCCCATTCTTCGGGCAGCGAATAGGTGAAGCAACGGGGCAAAGGCAAAGGCAATATGACATCTACAAATTTCTTCATCGCGGCGGCAAAGATACGACAAAAAAATAGCGTTGCCAATCAAAATCAGCAACGCTATTTATATGATAAATATTTCTCTTCTTAGAAAAGATAAGCGACAGATACTTGCCAAGTCTTATTCTTTGCACCGACAGCCTTACTCGCTTCTTTCCAGGTAAAACTATCGCCCATCGGGAACTGATAGTTCACACCCACCTGTAAATGCTTAATCAGCTTCACACCGGCTCCCAAGTTAAGTCCTACCTGAGTTTTCTTCCGGTCAACGTTATCTTTCTTGTCGAAATCAAAAAAGAAATCAGGACCGGCAGCAAAATAAATACCCAGTAAGCTACCCAAGCCAATCGTATATTTCAGATTAACGGGAACTTCTACTCCGGTTTGTTTTACGTCACCTTTACCTCTCTGCGAGAATAACAAAGCACCATCAACACCCAGACCTACAATAGGAATTGTAATTTCAGCCATCGGACCAATAAAGAAACCAGTCGAGTTATCCTTATTTCCTTTGAATCCTCCATCCCAGTCTATCTTTGTCAAGTTCACACCACCTTTTACACCCCATTTAAGGAGCTGTGCCTGGGCAGGCATAGCCATAAACATACAGCATACAGCTATAATGAAAGCACTAAAAATCTTCTTCATAATTCTTTTTGTTTAAATTATCGGGACAAATATATGGATTAATTCTTAAAAAGAACAAAATAGATTCATTTTTGTTCAACGCCGTTGTCGTCGCACTGACGCCTTCGGGGCAGCTGCCTCACGCTTAGATACCGACTGAGACTTACCTGAGGAAGATTTAGCCTTAGATGAGGAAGAAGATTTACTTCTAACCGTAACAGTATTGTCACGTCCTTTCTTTTTGGAATTTGCCTTTACAATTTTTGTCCCCGAAGCTGCAGAAACCGAATCTGTCTCCTCTACGAGATCCTTACCATACAATGAATTCTCAAAATCTGCCAGTTCCTTTTCAATCCTTTTCTGCTCTTTCACCATAGCACTATCCGTGGGACAGTATTGCGATAAGGTACGATTTTGCAAATTCGTAGTTTTATAAATATCACCTTTATACAAACGCGCTGCAAAAAAGTCATCCCAAGTACTGTTTGCCGCATTGTTATAATTACTAACGGATATCTTAGACTGCATTAAATGGGGAACCAGATCTTGATAGTTTACCCAGAACATAGGGAATTTGGTCTTTTCCGAACTGAACTCTTCCGATCGGTGCAATACCGGACAAATGGCCGTTATCACCGAACTATAGGTAGAAGTGCGCTGATCAAAATACCAGACTTCTTTTATGAAATAGCTTAATACATCTGCCGAAGGTATATCACTGTTACTGATAGACACAACGCTATCACGGCGATTTGCCACCTTCTTCAATTCATAATAGATCTGGAAACGATCCAACACATCACGAAAAGTCACCTCAGCATCTTTCTGAAAACGTTCCGTACCATCCAGCTGATACTCGTAAGCCGATATTTTCTTCTGTGCCAGCAAACGAAACATCGTTGTGAAAAGATTCATCTTATTCCCCTGCGGTTCCACCGGATAGTACAACGCACCATTGGTATCTTTTGTCAAATCCAGCGTACGGTAGATTTCACGCATCCACACCACATCGTCCGGTAATCCCGGCGAACTGGGATATTGCCTTTGTGCCCACCCTACTGAAAGATTCGATACACACAGAGCGACAGCTATTATGAGTTTCAAGGAAAGTTTCATAGTCTTATACCTTTTATAGTCGATTTCTAATTTCAATTCACAATTACTTCCAACGTAGTAGGCAGTAGACGTTCTACCCCATCCGGCCCCACCGCACGTACCCGGGAAATATAGAAACGTTTACCCCGTGACAAGCGACGGAACATATCTTTTTGACGTGTAGAGAACGAAGCTCCTGAAGACACTTCCGGCACGGCATTCCCCATATTATCAAAGAAAACAGTTTCAAAGCCCAATACCCGGAAATTAATATTCAGCAATCCATCATCAATGGCAGCAACAATACCGGGAGTATTCATCAGGATAGCCTTGGATAGTCCACGACCACCACGATAACGCTTCGGCGTTCCATCTTCCGTATACTCAATAAAGGGTGACGGGTCAGGCAATTGGCGTACACGGTAAGTGTAATCTCCCATTGATTGCGTACGTCCACCCACAGATGCCGTCACACGAATCACTACATCCTTGCCTATAGCTGTAGGACGAGCAATATATCCACTACCGGTGCGGGTTAATGTACCATTCCCACTTACAATACTTGCCTGCACCTGCCCTGCCGGTACTCCGGGAACGGAGATGCTGATGGGATTATCATATCCGGCATAAAGCACATTCATCATAGTAGCAGATACTGTAGCAGTAGGCTCCACCACCGTATATTTTTGGGAGAACTCTCTGCGAAGCACTTCTCCATTACCCTGTGCCAATTCCAGATAACCATCTAAAGAAAATTCCCCTGTACGATTACAAACAGTTTCAAACCAACCTTCGGTATTATCCGGCTGTTTCTTTCCGGCTATATAGATGGACGGGCGTTGTGTAGAATCTACAGCGGCCAAAATAACCCGCGCACTATACGTCCCCCCACGCACCACATTCTGAGAGGTAGGAATTACATAAGCCTGAAGTTGGTTTACACGTACATCCTGCACATCGGTGTTCTGTGTCAGCAAGTGCAATACTTCACCTTCGGCATAACGCACATCACTTTGCAATTTGGTTAATAGAGTGACAGCAGCAGCTACCGGAGTATTTTCAAATATATACTCCTGCCAGTTCTTTCCTGCTGTCAATGCTTTACGTGGAACCTCAGTACTCAGATTATCACGGATAATCTTCTGCTGTACCGGATCAGTAACAAAAGCCAATATTTCACTCCTATATTGATTAATTCGATTGAACAGCTCTTTTCCTTGCCCTCTACCGGGAGCAAGCATTACGAAAGAAGCAGCTTCCAAATCTTCCCTATTGGATATATTGGCAATATCACCGTTTTTCCCATCCGCTTCCTTCACGATACGCAATTTCAATTCATCGACGTAAGCATAGAGCGAATCAGACATATTCTTCACATGTAGCGCTTTCTCAAACCAAGGTCCCACTTTCTCCGGATTACGTTTATTGGCACCGGCAAGCCCATCATATAATGATTGGTTTTGCACAGTCGAGTTCGCCGTTGTACGGGAAAGGCTTTCATCTACCAATGAAAAACCATTCAGCACATCCGACGAAACATTGAGTGCCAACATCGCCATCAAGACGATATACATCAGGTTTATCATCTTCTGACGCGGAGAATCCGGATTAGTATTCAGAGACATGGTGTTATTTACAAATTACAATTTACAATTTGGCTGCGCGATAGCTTTAACTCTCGTTCTATCGCTTCACCACTTTATCACTTAACCTGCACGGCTTGTAGCATACGTGCATAGACTGCATTCAGTTCTTCAATCTGACGAGCCATCTTACGGGTCTGCTCATGTACCTGATCGATAGTGTTGATCTGAGTGCTGGCACTGCGAAGCTGCATTTCATAAATGGCATTGATACCTGCAAGATTACGGTTCAGTGCACTCATTTGCTCGGCATCATGCGACAACGACTCTGCTTGTGCGGTGAAGTGCGAAAGCATTTCGGTCATTTCTTTCAATTGAGCAATATAAGCCTGTGTAGTTTCTTCCATTTCAGGGGTAAAAGCCGGAGCAGGAGTCCCGGATAAATTATTAGCAGCTCCTACAGTCACCGCTACAGACTGTCCTGAAACAGGAACCTGTCTTCTTTCCTGCGATACAATTTGATTAACATCTGCACTGCCCGTCCCTCCGTCACCAACAACTATCACTCCGCCTGCAGCTGTACCGGTCTGCCTGCTTGGCAAGTCGAATGCAGAAATAAAGAACACCAGCACTTCTGTTCCCATACCGATCCAAAGCATCAGATTGGCACCTGGTAAATGCGTCAGTTTAAACAAGGTACCTGCAATAACGACAGCAGCACCCCAGCTATAGGCATAGTTCATTATGACTTTGCCACGATAACTCGCCATAAAATCCTGCAACTTTTGCCCGAAGTCCCTTTTCTTGTTTACAGTATCTTTTTCCATCATTTTACCATTTTAACATCTTATCATTTCCCCTTCTTATTATATCCCACCTGCGTACGCACACAACGGAAACCAATATACGAACGTTGCTCATTCTGATATTCGGACGTCCGTGCATCCGAACGGATGAATGCATTCACATCTTTCCACGAACCTCCACGAACCACTTTTTTCTTCAACGCATACGGATCTTCCGGTGCAGCATTATACCGGATATCCGGATTGATATCGTTTGCCTGCAGAACTCCCGACTCAGTATATGCCGTTGATGTCCATTCTGCAACATTACCCGCCATATCGTAGAGCCCGTTCGAGTTAGGAGAATAAGCCCCCACCCGAGTTGAAATCAGGTTACCATCTTTGGTATAGTTACCCTTGCCGGGTTTATAGTTCGCATTGTAGCACCCACGGTCATCTTTGGTCTCTTCGTTGTCTTTCCAGGGGTACTTATTGTCTTCTCGTCCGCGTGCAGCAAACTCCCACTCTGCTTCAGTCGGCAAGCGATAACGTTGAATATACTTCGCCTGTCCACGCAGTCCTGCAAGTAAATAGTTAGTACGCCATGCACAGAATGCATTGGCCTGTTCCCAACTGACACCTACTACCGGATGTTCGTTATAACTGGGATGATTGAAATACAAACGCATGTATTGTTCATTATTGGCATTGGGAAAATCATTCACCCAGCAGGTCGTATCGGGATAAATGTTCACGATATAGCTGTTCAGGAAGTCCCATTCACTGGATAACGGACGGGTTATAGTACGATTTACAATTCGTCCTTCATCATCAATATATGCTGTATCTTTTGTTATCATGATTACTTCTTCCGAATTCACCTGGACATCTGTGTTCTTGACACGCTCGGCAGGGTTCAAACGATTACGGCGCTTAGCTGCCTCGGTATAGTCATAAATTTCATAATAATAGTTCAGTTGTGTTCCATCCAGCATCAGCGTACCATCAATAGGATGATGCTTATATACACTTTCAATGGCCATCTGCTCATCCTCTGTCGCCCGCTTCCACGGAATAGGCTTCGACCAATTCAAATAAGGTTTGATTGGGTTTCCTTCACGGTCTTCCTCTATCTTATACAATTCGTTGCCGCCATATGCAGGATCTGCCAAGCGCTCGCGGATAATGGAGTCGCGCACCCAGTTGACAAACTGCTTATATTCAGCAATCGTCACTTCCGTATCGTCCATCCAGAAAGATTCTACCGAAATTTCCCGTGAAGGAACGATTGTTCCCCACAAACTGTCTTGCTTATCGGGACCCATTTTTACCGAACCGCGTTTCACCAACACCATGCCATAAGGTGCAGGCTCGTTCCATGCTACAGCACTGGCTCCTATTACCTCGCCACCTCTCATGGAACTGTTGCCTACTGTTCCCATGCACGAAATCAGCGAACCGAACAGCAACAAAGCCGCCCCGTACCACGCATGAATTGTTTTCATTCCTTTATTCTTTCCCATTGTTTATATATTCTCTTACAAAATCCGTACGCTTTTATGCAAGTTCCGGTTTTTCTTAAACACATTCAAATCCAATGCATACCTCACCACCAGATCGTGGCTACCGCTCGCTACACCTATCTTGGAAGTGAAACATTCATAAGCATATCCCAGTGTTACCCCTTGCACGGTCAATCCTATATTGAATGTCACCGAAGTATCGGGCGAGTAGGTCAATCCCCCGCTGAGTACTTTGGAACGATAGCTATAAAACAACTGCCCTGTTACATCCAACCGTGTAGAAGTAAAATCACTTTGCAATTGTATCGAAGGCTGTATGGAAATTAACGGATTACGTGTCTGAATATTGTATCCGCCTGTCAAATAAAAGATAGGATGTATTTTAATCTGGCTTTTTTCTCCTAAAGAGACACGGGGAGCTGTCAGGTGGTGGGCAGAAAAGGCAGCGTAGAATTTAGGGTACGAATAGTATGCCCCCACTCCAAGATCAACAGATGTACCACTCTCCGATGTAGTGGGGAAAGCATCATCATCCGTTTCATCTCCAAGATTAATATCAGAAGGATCAAAAGATACAGTCAGCATACCCACTTGGAGTCCAATACCCAATTTACCCTTTCTGATTTTCATCTGATAGGCGTATTGTCCCCAAAAACGCTGGTTACGGAACAGTCCGATAGCCTCATTGAAAAATCCAACCCCAACGCCATGCTGTTTATTGAATAAAGAAAAAGGCATGTCAGCACCGAAATACATCACGCGGGGAGCATGTGTGAAGCCCATCAACTGCATACCATACGAACCATAAATGTTCATCTTATTATCCGTCTGCCCCGCCCAACCGGGATGATAATATCCCTTCACCGCCCAGTACTGGCTAAAGCGCGCATCAAACTGTGCCTGTCCTTCTGCTACACAGAAGAGAAGACTAATAAGAATTAAGCATTTCAGGATACAATAACGTTTCATCAATATAAGAACTGATAAAACGAAAAAAAATTGTGCAGAATGGCACAGAAATGAACTAATTCAACCCACGAATTGTATATTAGTATATAGAGAATAAAGTTATGCCGCAGATTAAAATTAAACGAGTATATGAAGATCCCGAGGCAGAGGACGGCTACCGCGTGCTGGTAGACCGTCTGTGGCCGCGTGGCATGCAAAAGGAACACCTGAAATATGATGTTTGGGAAAAAGACATCACCCCTTCCCCCGAACTCAGAAAGTGGTTTCATGAAGACCCGGTGAAACATTGGGAAGGTTTCTCTGCTATGTACCGGAAAGAGTTGGAAACATCTGAAGCTGCACGAAACTTTCTCACAGCAATCAGGTCTTATAAAACGGTTACTTTATTATATGCCTCCAAAGAGCCTGTCCGAAACCATGCTCGCATTCTGCAAGAGTTTCTGGAAGCCCACCTTGGGTAATCGTGATTATTCACTATCTTTGCAGCAGCAGTCCATCTTAAACGGGCGGCATAACTATTTTCAGAAAGGACAACCATGATAGAGTTGCGAACAGTCAACCTGACCCGTTATATCACTCCTTTGCGCGAAGGCGGATCATTGCCCGCACTGGCAGAAGCTGACGACGAATTTAAATACGTCGTAAAGTTTCGTGGCGCCGGACATGGCACTAAGGCATTGATATCCGAATTAATCGGTGGAGAGGTTGCGCACATACTGGGATTCAAAGTGCCGGAACTGGTATTTCTGAATCTTGATGAAGCATTCGGACGTACCGAAGGAGATGAAGAAATACAAGATTTATTGCAAGCCAGCCGTGGGTTAAACCTGGGACTGCACTTCCTGTCAGGTGCTCTGACTTTTGACCCCGTAGCAACTAAAGTAAACCCTGAGCTGGCTTCCCGTATTGTCTGGCTGGATGCCTATCTGACCAATATAGACCGTACCTTCCGCAATACTAATATGCTGATGTGGCATAAAGAGCTTTGGCTGATAGACCAGGGTGCTTCACTTTATTTCCACCACTCGTGGGAAAACTGGGAGAAACATGCCGTAAGCCCATTCCCCTATATAAAAAATCACGTATTGCTGCCCGAAGCATCCCGACTTGAAGAAGCCGATACAGCTTTACGTTCCATGCTGACAGAGGAAAAGATACAACAGATCGTAGCACTTATCCCTGACGACTGGTTGCATTGGGAGGATACACATGAGACACCCGAAGAAATCAGAGATATTTATACCCACTTTCTGACCGAAAGACTGGCTCATTCCGAAACATTTGTAAAAGAAGCACAGAATGCAAGGAAAACACTTATATGAATACGCAGTTATCCGCCTGGTACCCAGAGTAGAACGTGAGGAGTTCTTTAATGTGGGCGTCATCCTTTTCTCTAAAAAGGCAGGCTACATCAAGTCCGTTTGCCAGGTAAACGAGGACAAACTGAAGCTATATATTTCTGAAGTAGACCGGGAATCGGTATTTGCACACTTGGACGTATTCAATAAAATATGTTCGGGAGCCAAAGACGGTGGCCCTATAGCCCAACTCGATGTACCGGAACGTTTTCGTTGGCTGACTGCCGTGAGAAGTTCCTGTATTCAAACGTCCCGTCCACATGCCGGTTTCTCCGACGATCTGGACAGGACGTTAGAAAGATTATTTAAAGAATTGGTTCTATAGGGGAACAGCGTACTTCGCTTTCAGCTCCTCCACTCCCATTCCGGTAAAATAGTCTTCAATAAAATCCCAACGCTTCGCATCATCCATTCCATCCGTCCCGAAGAAGAAGGAAAACAGTTCAATCTGCTCCTGAAACACCTGTTCATTATTCTCGAGAATAAAATTGTGATATTCATCGGAAGATGCGATCTGCTGCAGGCTCTTCGGATCATCGAAACATACCAGCACACAAGGTGTCCCCCCTCCTTCGACACTGAATGAAAGACAATCGAGCATGGAAAGCAGGTTAAGCAACATATTCAGATCGGAGAATGGTGTACTGTAAAACAATAAACGATCTCCTTTTTTACCGACAATACGTTGACTGAATAGCTTCTGATAGCGGGATAACAAAAGATCAAACCCTTTTGTCACTGTAAAAGAGAGTTCGTTGGAATCCTTCTTTTTCACACTGCTGATATAGCTCACACTGCGTCCCTCTTCCGTACGTGACTCCAGCAACGAGCCAATAAAGCGTTTTGCCGATGGTACATCCATACCATGTTCAGCAAATACCGCACGCAATTCTTCTTCATCAAAACGTCCTTTTGTCTTTCGCAGCTTATCGACAAGCAGAATTTTCAAGCTATTGAACAGTGCATCCATCCGTTGACGAATTACGGTGGCATCTTCTTTCAACAAAACCTCGTGCTTACCAACAGATACCGCACGAGAACCTTCCCACAACGTACCCCCATTCAACTTTTGCTTAAACTCCCGATAGCCCAACTCAGCAAAGCGCTCTTCCCACAGCTTTTCCAGACGTGCTGTGTACACGTCTTCCGTACCTTCCACTTTAGTAAGATAATCCTTGAATTCACGAATAAAAACATCGCCTGTCTTATCCTGGATATATCCTTCCGTCAATAGATTCTGCGGACTGACCTCCAACAACTTCTTTCCGTAACGATGGCTCAAATCATCTTCCAACCATAATAAAGCTGTCTTAATCAACTGTCCCAATTCTGCCTCGTATTCCAACTTGTTTTTCATTCGCGGCAATTTCACCACAAATTCGAAGTCAGACAAAGACACCAGCATTTCCTGCTTTTTGCCCTTCATCCGATATACTTCCATCAACTTTTTCAGTATCAACGATAACTGCTCCTGGGCTATATTACCCGCCATATGCAGGCGTTTCATATAATAAAAGTCTCGTTCATGATAATCTGTTGCCGAAACGCCATGAATATCCATATCACGCGCCGCACGTCCTATCTCCTGTATATAATCGACAAACGTACTGGAAGGTGCCACATGATATACCCGGTCGATGTCGCTGATATCCACACCCATACCGAATGCCTTGGTAGCTACAATCATACGTTTCTCTCCTTCCTTGAACTCCTGCACAATCGCTGCTTTCTGTTCCTTATCCTTCTTGCCATAGTAGGAAGCTACCAAACGCCAATCAGCAGGTTGCACCCACGTCTTCAGACGCATATCGATGCCACCCGCAAAAGGATAATAAAGAATCGTCTTATGCCCGTCGAGGAAATCATCTACACGACCCGCCACGACACGTTGCTTGGCTTTATCGTACGTTTCGCCTTCTTCTATTTCCATCTGCCGGATATCGAATCCGATATTCCTGCGTTTCACCGTACCTGCATAGAGCACACACGGCTCCATTTGCAACGAACGAATCGTTTCGAACACCATATCGTTGCCTCCCTTCGGATTCCAGACAGCAGTAGCCGTCAGCGCAAAAAGCGGAAACGCATAGCCCAGACTCTTCTTCAAACCTTGCAGATAACGTCCCAGGAACCAATAATCCACCCGGAATTCTTTACCCCAAGTAGTTACTGTATGAGCCTCATCCACTACAACCAAACCAATACGACGCTCACCTGCGAAGTGCTTGATATCATATGAAAGCAATAACTCCGGCGAAAGATAAAACAAATCCACCTCACCTTCACGCACCTGCCGGTATACCTCATTCTTTTGCTCAGGCGATAAATCGGAAGAAGCATACGCTACGCGAGTATATCCCAAATCCCGTAAACCTTCCACCTGATCCACAATCAGTGCCTTCAGAGGAGATACAACAATAGTAAGCAATCCGTATTCATTGCCCAAATAAATACCAGGCAATTGGAACAATAAGGATTTTCCAGCCCCAGTAGGTGCTGTCAGCAGAATATTATCCACATCAGTTTCCCCATTCCGTGCCTTTTCCGCTTCAACAATGACACTTTCTATCAATTGTCCCTGCGAAATGTGGAGCGTCTCTTTCCCCTTGAATAAGTCGTCGTACACTTCCAGGTCACGAAATTGTTCGTACCCGTAAGTCCCTTTTAAAAGGGTATGCACCGCTTCCCGACAATCTCCGGGCAAATGCCGTTCTTTCAATTCCGGCAAGCGGCGTACCGTTTCTTCTTGTGTTTCAGTCATAATGGAATAAATATAAAAAAGAGACAATCCATTAATCTGTCAAAAACAGATTTTACGGACTGCCTCTTTTATGTGTTAACTACCTCGTATCCCCTTAGGTATGGCAAGGCTTTAAAAAGCGTATCTAATACTCCTCTTCGTTAAAGAAGAAATCCTCTTTGCTCGGATAGTCAGGCCATATATCTTCGATGCTCTCATAAATATCGCCTTCATCTTCCATTTCCTGCAAATTTTCAATCACTTCAAGCGGAGCGCCCGAACGTATAGCATAATCGATTAATTCGTCCTTGGTTGCCGGCCAGGGAGCATCTTCCAGTTTAGATGCTAATTCCAATGTCCAATACATAAGTTCTAAGTATTAAAATTGTGAATATTAAGTCCTACTTTCTATTTTTCGGCAAAAGTATAATAAAATCTCTCACTTACAACTATTATCCCAAAATATTTCATCTTTTTTCTCATCCTGGTTGATTTTCCGTGACAAGACAAACAAATAATCGGACAAACGGTTCACATAAGCAAGTAATTCAGTAACTACTTCGCATTGTTCAGCCAAGGCCAGGATACGTCGTTCAGCCCTGCGGCAAACTGTGCGGCAAACATGACAAACCGATGCTCCGCGACTGCCGCCCGGCAATATAAAAGCATGTAACGGGGGAAGCAGGTTATCAAGTCGGTCTATTTCCCGTTCGATACGCTCTATCTCTTCCGGATGAATAACACTGGCACATTTCAAGTCCGTTTTTTCCAGATCGGTGGCCAGATTGGAACCCACTGCGAAAAGACGATCCTGAATATGGCGTACAAGCATCTGATCCGCTTCATCGGACAAATAAGTGATAAGCACTCCCAGGTTAGCGTTTAACTCGTCTACTGTGCCGTATGCTTCCAGACGAACGTGGGTTTTAGGAACCCGGGTGCCGCCTACCAACGAAGTGGTACCTTTATCACCGGTTTTAGTATATATTTTCATAAGCGATTGGTGTTTAGTGATTAGTGATTAGAGGTTAGTGGAGCGGTTAATCACTAATCACTACCCCCTAATCACTTATTCAAACGCCTAAAGATAATCAAAAGTTGACAATATAGTCTTGTTTTATCTTTGTTTTATCAAAGAATAGGATGCCAAGGTCATAAAGGTCGAATGTAATACCTACATGTTCATCCTGCTGCATGCGTTTCCAAAGGGCTTTCATCTGCGAAGTGTAGCAGATTCCTTCGACCACAAAAGCGGAGTTCCGTATAGTACGTGCAGCACAGATGCGGAATACTTCCTCCACAAATTCCGGATGACGGTAGTCGTGCAGATAGAGAAAGCCAACTGGTACTCCGGCTTCCAGAAATAGCTCGGAAAGTTCAGAAGCAGATGTATAGTCGGCCCCTTCCTTACCGGCTTTCAGGTAAAGGGAAGAAGCAGCAAGAGTACCGGCATCTACTATCGTATCGGGCTGTATATAATTCACCAACCGGAACAAAAGGCGTTTCACCTTTTTCGACTCATACTTCCAACGCCCGTCTTTTTGAGGTGCTAACTTCTTTTGTTCTGCCGCCAGGTCTTTATACTTATAATAAGGAGTATTTTCATAAATCACCTGTGTAATCAAGTTGAAAGCAAAAGGAGAATGCACTCCGTAACCGCAACGATGACGGAAACGGTGCAACCAGATAAAAGGACGTTTCAGAGCTAATGTGATACGGTTCATAATACACAAATCTTTTATTGGCCACAAAGATAGATAAAATCGGAAGAATAGTTCGCCTTAACCGCTAAATGCACATCTCCTCCATCAAACCGGAAAATGAAGTTGAGCGCACTGATCCAATTGACGTAATGCGCTTTCAGTTCCAGCGTAGAAGTTGATGACCAGGCATAACTACCTGCTACATAAAAAGGACCTTCTATCCCGGTGAAACGTCCTTTGGCTTCGATAGAATATGGAGGATATGCATCTATTGAAGTCTTCTCCCACTGTTTGTAGCCAAATAGCAAGTCATATTCAAGCCCATCGGTCTGTGTCACAGTCATTATGACCTCTTTGGGTTTGAATTGAAGACGGAGAGACTGCCAGCCCAATTTATTCGGCTTAAACATAATAGGCTTGTTCGCATACTGCCGGGCAAGAGATGAATTTGCTTTCCCTTGTACCACCGGTAACTGATAAGAAGACTGCTTCTTCAACAAGCGTTTATAATCCTTTCCCGGCGTCAAAGGCTCATCGCCTACAGCAGGCAACAGACGATTCCAGACCAAGCGGCGTTGCGTGATTCCATCTATAATGCTACATTCGGTAATGACTACTACCATATCTTTATCCGGTATAATAAGTGCATATTGCCCTAAAGCACCGTCTACGCGAACAGCTCCCGGATATTCACAAAGCCACATATGATAACCATAACCATAGCCAAAGCTACCTGTATCGGATTGCTTAGCCATCATCAGGTCTACCCAGTCTGCCGGAAGTAGCTGTTTGCCTTCCCACATACCACGGTTTAGCAGTAACTGTCCAAGTTTAGCCAACGACTCACTTTGCAAGTACACTCCCCAGCCACCGGTATTGATTCCCTCTGGACTCACTTCCCAAGACACATCAGTGATGTGCATAGGCTCGAACAGTTTCAGGCGGAGATAATCCAGTAATTTCATACCCGTCACCTTCTGTACGATGGCGGAAAGAATATACGAACTCATGGAATCATAATCAAAATGTTCTCCGGGAGTCTTTATATCTTTTCCCAGATAACCTCTGATCCAGTCAGTACGACCATTGCGCATATTCCAGTCCGGAGTAACACCCGAAGTCATGTTCAGCAGATTACGGACCGTCATATCGGCAAGATTGGGGGAAATACTATCGGGAAGTTGGTCGGGAAAGAAGGAGGCGACCCGGTCTGTCAACCGCAAGCGGTTCTCGGAGATGGCGAGTCCGACGGCGGCACCGACAAAAGTCTTGGAGCAGGAAAACATCGTGTGCCGATACTCCGGAGCGAAGGGTTCGGGATACATCTCCGCGATCACTTTTCCGTGACGCAGCACCATTACACTGTGTATATCGGTCTTCGGCAGGGCCATCAGAGAGTCCATCAAAGCAATGAGCGCTCCGGAAGGAACCCCTTCGGCTTCAGGCGTCGAGCGTTCGAACTCACGTATCTGCGCACGGGTCGTTGCAGGTAGCAGTAGGCAGAGTACAAGAAGAAGTAAAACGAGTTTTTTCTTCATTTCTAATATTACATTTATCATTTGTACATTAACTGTGCGCAAAAGTAAAGCATTCAAATAGAGGAGGCAAATCCGCAGCAGATAATTTAGATTACTTTATTCAAACAATAATATTACAGTATCTCCCTTGGATAAAGACAGAAAAATCATCTTATCGGTATAAATGTTACTTTACCCATTCACCGATTCACCACAAAATTACGTATTTGGCACCCCATCCTCTCCCCTCTAGCTACACGCAAGCACAGCGTATGGCGACCGGGCGCAAGTTCCGTCTCCAGCATATACACCCAAGGAATATACAAATTCCCGCTCCAACTCGTAAATGTATCCAGACTCTTGAACGGCACCCCATCCACACTATACTCCAATACACAAGCCTGCGGACCGGCCGCACAAAAGATGCCCACCGCACGACCTTCGAAAGCGAACGAAAGACTGGCTCCGGCACGATCCGTCACCAACATCGGAACATTCACAAATCCCTTACGAGTGTTTCCCTTCACCTTAGGCGTCCAGTCCTCCACAACCCGCCAACCGTTCAACTGCTTCGCTGAACGAATGTCCACAAACGCACCTTTATCATAAGAATAACGATCTATCGGTTTCTCCGGCACCTCATGCGCCCGGACCGCCGCCCCGGCCACACGGGCGCCCCACTCAAGGTCGAAAAGTCGATTAATAGCTGCCGCATAATACCTGTGCCCCCGCCAAGCTGGATGAGTCCCTCCGAATTCTTTCCAGTCGAACTCACCGTCGCGTATCCGTTGTGCTACCTCTTCCGCCAGGTTGATGGAAGAAATATAATAATGATTAGCCACAGCCTCATGGCTCATAATCACCTGCGGCTGCACTCCCTTGTCCAGCAACGGGATGAACGGGTCGTAAATAAAATGAAGCATCACAACGTCCATCTCCGGACTGACCGTGCGGGCATGGCGAACCACGCCCTCCATACCACGTATCTGCCCGATATAGTCGAAACCGTTCGTATCATCGTTCACCGCTGCCTCAACAAACAACAGATCGGGTACTCCCCGTTGCAACACATCGTTTTCAAAGCGGAAAGCATGGGGAGTAGTTCCCGTAGAAGAAATTCCGGCATCGACGAAGGTAAATTCTGTTTCAGGAAAGCGTTGGCGCAAATCCTCCTGTATCATATTCCGCCACCCACGCATCTCCGTAATGGAGCCGCCCAAGAAAGCGACACAACCCTTTTTCTCTTTCGTAAACTTCAAATAAGAGTTGGCAAGGCTACCACGCTGGTGAATCACCTGTTTCTTCTGATAATCCGGCTGGTTACGGACGATAAAATCGATCACAGGCTCCGGGTTATCCAGACTGTGAGGGTGATGGTCACAACCGGGTTTCAGAATGATTTCGACATTACCACCCAAAGCACGATAGCGTTCGGCAGCAATCTTCATATGCCGTTCATAAGGCACCGTCTTGTCGCTATCACCGCAAACTCCCATCACCGGAATACCTGCGGCAACCAGCGGAGCCAGATTGTCAATCGGGTTTCCCTTGAAGTCCTTTGCCGTCTCATCCGTCAGCCCCCACTCCGTCAGAAAGCCTTTCCAGAAATCACGTTCCCAATTCTCGGCGAAGTAAAGCATATCACAAACCGGAGCATCCACATAAATACAGGCCACCTTATCCGGATTCTTTGCCGCCCAGTTGAACGCAAACAGTCCGCCGCGACTGAAACCCTCCAGCGTCACCTTCGGAGAGAGGCGGTAATACCTGCGCATCACCTCATAGAAATCGCTTCCCAGACGCTGCGCACGCGGACTTCCGTACAGATGCGTCAAGTCGTAGTACACCACATGGAATCCTTCCTCCAACAAAGCCTTATCTACCGAAGGGAAAGCCCCGAAGAACGCAGGACGCCATATCCAAGGACGCCCCTCGGCCACCTTGCGGGGAGCAACCACAATGGCCCGGCGAGCATTACAGAAAAAATCGTAACGGTCGAAACCCTCCCACTCTGACTTCTTGCCCGGAAAAGCCTGTTCGGTGACGATCTCCGGCGCCTCGTTGCCGGTCAGCGTACGATAAAGCTCGCCGGCTATCAGGGCCGCCCCCTGTTCGTTGGGGTGGATGCCGTCTGTATAGTAATCGGGATACGGTTTCAGAAGCGCGTAAAGATCTACAACAGGCAAGTGACGCTTCTTTGCAACGCGGCGTATCACGGGGATGATGCCATTCGTTATCACACTGTCGTTGATGCCGAAATTCCGTTTCACGGCCGGCACAGGGAGGCACAGATATATCTTAGGTTTGGAAGGCAAATCCTGAAGAATATCCAGCATCTCCGTCAGGTCTTTTCCGAAATCCTTTCCGTAACGCCAGTTCCAGGGCTTGCTGTCATTCGTCCCCAACTTAATGGTAACGATGTCCGGCTGAAACGCCAGCAGGTCGCGGAACTTCTGCTCGTGCATGTACGGATGATCTCCCTTATTCAGCATCACGCGGGCGCTGATTCCGAAATTGCGCACATCGTACCCCTCGCCCAAAAGCTGGGAAAGCAATCCCGGATAACTGTTCTGAAACTGATTTTTAATTCCCGAGCCGTAAGTGATACTATTGCCCACACAGGCAATCTTTACCGGCTTCTTTTCTTGCGCCACCGCCCACAGGCTGAACAGGCACAGGAAAAGCAAAAGAGTGTTTTTCTTGTTCATGGTATCTTTATTTAATTACGTTTCATAGCATTTTTGACGATCGCAAAGATACATTTTTTTAAAAGACAGAACCAAATCCCCTCCAAAATGTTATCCAAGCCTAAACCTACAGAAAATGAAAAGATTAATGTTATTTGCAGCCATCGCCCTGTTCATGGCGAGTTGCGTAAAAGACGACGACTGTCTCAAGGCAGTAGTAGACGCCAACGCACTGATCACCCCCAAACTATACGCCACAGTGGAGAACAGTAGCAACACCCAGAGTCCCATGACCGGCATATTGACCGTCGCCCCCTGCCAGCCCAACAGCGCCATTTATTTCGGCAACTACGTGGAAGGTAAACTAACCCCCTTCGACGGATATTACAATGTGAAGAACGGAAACTTCTACCAGGAAGCCATCAACCGCGAAATTTCTCTTCCGGCAGGTCCCTACAACATGGTATACTGGGGAACACCCAAGTACGAAACACCCATTTATGCCAATCCCGCGGTGAGAGAGCCCGTCTACATCATCGGTCAGGACATGTCAAAGCAGACATTCAGTATGCTCAAAATGAGTAAGGATACCACTTACTATCCTGTATTCGACATGGTCTATGCCGTAAAAGCCACAAACATCGGCACCGAAAACCTCAGTGCAGCCCTGAAGCGGACAGTAGCCGGACTGAAAGTGATAGTAAAGGATAGGAATAACGGCATCCTCAGCGCAAGTATCGACAGCATGTATGTACACGTCACCGGAATTTCCACTGCACTGAATTTCTACACCGCACAGCCCGTGCCGACAACAGGAACCGTTGCCTTCCCGCTGATACGTTCAACAGATGGCACCCAAATGAGCAATGCAACCGTCATGCTCTTCCCCTCCATCGGAAAACCGGTATTCAAGCTATTCATCCTGTTGAAGAATGGTACGGTGAAAAGTTTCCAGCAATCCCTGGAAACCCCAATGACAGCCAACACCAAGCTAACACTGACTCTCACACTGGGCGACATCTTTTCAGAAGAGTCGTCCGGGAGTTTCACCATCGAAAATTGGAATGAGCAGAACCAAACAATCGACGTCCCGAGCCTGGATTGACCGACCGACAGGAAAGACTTCCCCCACCCGGGTAAAGCCTCTTTCCTGTTGCTACAAATTAGAGATATTTTTATGGGAGAATAGAACGGTGTGCTCCCATCTTCTCGTAGGGCAGCGTAAACCAGAAAGTAGAGCCTTTACCTAACTCAGACGCCACTCCTATCTCGCCTTTGAGTTCCTTCACGATATTCTGTGAAATAGCCAGTCCAAGTCCCGTTCCCTGCTTGAAAGAATCAAGCTTTACAAAACGGTTGAATATATCCGCCACCTTTTCAGGAGGGATACCAGTACCGGTATCTGTCACAAAGAAGCGTATATAGCCACCTTTCGGTTCTTCGTACCCGAACGTGATACTCCCGGTATTCGTAAACTTCATGGCATTACTGATGAAGTTATTCAGCACCTGGGTAATTCTGCGCTGGTCGGTATACAAAAGCAGCCCCTCCAGTGGTGTCACCGCACATATAGTAACATTCGCATTCGGTTGCCTCATTCTGGCAGCCTGCTCTATTTCAGATAACATCTTATTTACGTCTATATTTGCATAGACATATTCCAGTGTACCGGCTTCTATCTTTGATAAATCCAGGATGTCATTGATCAGTTGCAATAATATATCATTGTTTTTGCTAATGATACTGAGGTATTCCGTCCGCTCTTCTTCCGATACATCTTCGGCCAGTATGCTCGAAAAACCTACTATTGCATTGAGCGGAGTACGTATTTCATGGCTCATATTAGCCAGAAAAGCTGATTTTACACGATTGGACTCTTCAGCCTCTTCTTTAGCCAGACGCAGTTTACGTTCCAGAATCTTCTGGTCTGTAATATCCCAGGCTGTATAGAGAATCCACTTACGTCCATCGGAGAATGAAACTATATTATTATTCTGGAAAGTAAACCGTTCCTCGTTCTTATTCGTAAAGAAACGCCTGGTACCGGATTGGGCAATTCCCGTTCTTACCAATTCTTCATCTTCTTTCCTGATCATCGTTGCAGCCTCAGGCATTATATCGAAATCAGTTCTTCCAATCGCCTCCTTAGCCGGATATTCAAAGAGCTCTTCAGCCTTTTTATTTATAAAAGTATAACGCATATCATTATCGACATCCTTCACCTTGGCTGCAATAGGAAGGTTGTCGAGAATATTTTCAAGCAAATGCAGATGCTCTTGCCACTCCGTTTCTCTCACTTTTTTGATACGCTTGTGCATAAAGTAAAATAGCAGGAGTACAATAGCAGTGCCCAATACAATCACAACATAAATTATATTCTTCTGGATAAAACTGGGCGGAACATCACAATAAACCGCATTTTTAGGAAAGTGATCTAATGCAACTCCCTTGTCAAGCAGTGTCTGGTAATTAAGATAGGTATTGGGCGTACCGGCAACAACCGTTTTCGCCTCGTATGTACCATCCTTTTTCAATGCACTTCTGATTTCACTGATGACTGCACTTTCAACATCGGTACTACCGATATAATGTCCACCGGCAAATAAGGCATGTCCCCTCGTGAACTGGTCAGACAACGAGAATACCGGCTTTTTAACTATACCGGAAATATAAGAATGCATTCTCTCATCAGGATAATACTTTTCAGACAAATTCTGACCGGCCACATTCACCCATGAACAGTAGATAATACCTGTCTCTTTACCACATTCACTAATCATGCGGAGCATTGTTTCTGTATTTGTCTGAGGATATGTAATAAATTCCATATCCAAATCAGAAAAGTATTGCTGATGTGTTTCTTCTGCTTTTTTCCGAATTAGAGAACAGATAAATCTGTCATCCGATAACAAGACAACCTTTTTCATTTCAGGAGTAATCTCCTTCATCAATTCTATGGTTTCTTTAATACAAACAGGAATATTTATGGCAGTCACATTATACCGCTCCAGCATTTCCGGCCTAGTGATAATCTGATCTTCAGGTATATATTCGCCATTGTAGTACTTATTTATATCAGCCGACGTATGCGGCATCGAGTGGCAAATAATTGTAGGTACTCCTTTCCAGTTAGTGTCAAAAAGCGGTTTGCAAACGTACCATCCCGGATCGCCTACAAATATGACGGCTTGGGGAGGCACAGAATATTTATCCTTTAGATAATCAACCTTCTGATCTATTTCCTGTTGATTATTGAAATGCCATGTTGTGAGAGTCTCCAAATATACCTTCACTGAATTTTCTTCATTGAATGCCTTTTCTACAGTTTCAAGTAAATCATAAGCCCATTTCTCACGAAAAGTGGAAGAACTGATAAGAACAATATACTCTTGATCTTTTGTATCAGCCATCGTCTTGGGCACCAGAAATAAACAAGCGAGAATAGCAACCGCAAGTATTCGAAATGTCAAAGGGGGATACAGAAATGTATTCTGATTTGGCATATTGGATAAATATTAAAATATAAAATGGCAAAAGCTTCTCAACTATCCTTGGCAAAGTTAGGAAAAAATAAATGCCAAAGAAATATCCAATGACAAATTCGAATATTACGTTCATCTTTTTGTTGTTTATATCCGCATTGAACACTATTTGTGATATAGGATCAAGTATGACGCTGATGAAATAGAAAAAAGTGTCGCATTTATAACTTGAACTCAAGCTTACTACAATATATGGTATTCATTGGTTTTCCATCGATTGCCCGTCCTTTGAACGATTAATGAAGTGGTACAAGAACTGTAACATTTAATCTATCAGCAAACCAACGAGTTACGAGGAGTGGAAAAGAAAAGCGGAGAGAGTTTTTCAACTTTCTCCGCTTCAGTACCCAGACCCGCATTTGAAATATTAAATATCAATAGCTGGGAACAAATTCAATTCACAGACAAATAATGTGTATTTCAGTGTGTATTAGTAGATTATAAGCAACAACGAATGGGATTAAATTTAATGAGATTGAATTTATTTCGGGATAATTGGGAACATTTTGGGGAACAATTCATTAACTTTGCAGTATTCAATCCAGAAATAAAATTGAAGATTATGAAAGTGACTGCATTTATACGGAAAGTTGCCAAAAAGAACGATGTAGATACTAAGGTTACTATCTATTTTCGTTTGCGTGATGGAAAAAAGGACATCAAGGCAGCAAGCGAACTTGTTATCAGCCCGAACCATTGGAGTGTTGAGCGACAGGGCTATAAAGACCGTATAGCTTTGGTGCCGGAAAACGAGAAGATGGACTTGAACCATAAAGTGCAGGCATTGACACAAATGATTGAAAAGGAATACAAGGAGGATGCAGGAAGTGAATGGCTCGGGAAAGTCATAGACAAATTCCAATCATCCCGAAAAGTACAAGACAGAAGAAGAGCTGGCAATAGAGAATCCACCTACTTTTGCCGAACTTTTCGATGAGTTTTTGGAGAAACATAGTCTTTCGGAGGTAAGAAAGAAGAACTTCCGTGTAGTAAAAAGGGCTCTCATGCGCTATAGCAGCCGACAAGGAATATTATATGCCTGAACGGGGATATGGTTTGGGCAGATAGCAGACCATTGTAACATCATAATATCATAGACTATGTACGACAAGAAACAAAACATACATTACTGCACCATACTTTCTGCCGGGCAATGGAATTTTCTTTTGGACGGCAAATTCTCCACACATAGGCAGAAGTGCTTGTACAAGCTGATGACCGATGCGGTGCAGGTTGAAACCAGTTATAAAATCAAGGGCGTTGAGATTGCCTTGGAGGTGGGAGAAGTCGCAGCTTCCGATGTGGAACTGGCGGAATATTTGGGGTGCAACCGAAAGACAATCGGAAAGCTCATAGACAGCTTTAACAGGCTCGGTATGCTGACCACCCGAACCAACAACCGCACTTCCATACATACCCTGCATTTTCTTACAGGCTGGAATGTCGGTTGTATCCTGATAACCAACCCATTATGTCAGGCCATCGGCTATCGCCAAAGGGCAGACCGAGGATGTGCGGATACCTATCCCCGACACATCTTCTTCACGTAGCGAACAATATGGAAGTGCGGATAGCGACCAACGGCAAGAATAGGAAACGGACAGCACAAAGTGCGATACATCTACCCTTTCTTCTTCCCTTTGTTTGTCTGAAACTCCAGACTTGCTACCTCTGAATCTTTTTGCTGAGGATGAAGCGGACAATCCCCATGTCATATGAGAATAGACCGTTTGGAAACATTCCCACAGAGAGTCACGAAAAAAGGCGCAGGACGGCACGAATGGCGATGAAGACTACCAACATAGATGCGAATGACAGACGGACGCAGAAAGCGGAATTTAAAGCGGTACTCCGTTGTCGTGGTGTGATAGACTGGGCTTGCCCAGATATAGTCCACTATAACTTCTCCGCTACGCTACAAAGTTGTGGGCTCTCCCGAGGGGCTGGGCGTTGCCCCGTCCCACTCAGGGCGCTGCCCTAAGAACCCGGCAAGGGCGGTCTGCCCTATGCAACCCGACCAAAAAGTGACCCCCTCTTTGGAAACTCCGCTTAGTGGTTTTCACCCCTAAGAATCCCAAGCTGGAAGTGACCCTCTCCCTGCACCCTCCGATTAAGGCGAAGCCCTAATAAGCCACCAGTGAAACTAAAAAGACAAATAAACTCATGGCACAAAAAACATCAATCAACATAAAGCCCTGCAACGTTGGAAGCAGCGGACCGCATAACAGACGGACAGCGGAATATCTCGCCAATATCCGAAAGGAAAAACTCTACATACGCACTGACCTCATGGCGAGAAATGAAGCATGGGTAGCACCTGAAATTGGCGATACCTCATTGACTGAATACACCAATCTGATAGCCGCAATGGTCAAGGAGAAGACAGGGCGGGCGATGCAGACAAAAGACCGGGAACGGATAAACAAGAAGACGGGCAAGGAGCATTTGGAACGGGAGGACTTCATCATCGCCAAGCAAAAGCAGGAAGCCGAACGAGCCAAAGCCGAAAAGGAAGCCGCCATTGCCGCCAAGAAAAAAGCCGAAGCGGAACGTTTGCTTATCGAGAAGGAGAACAAAGCAAAAGAGCAGCACCGCCTGTCCCTTGACAGTGAGATTGCCGACAAGGAGAAGTTGCTCAAAGACGAACGCAAGGCAAAAATGGACAGCATTTTGGATAGTGTCGGCAGCATTGTAGGGGTCGGCAAATCCGCAGTCGTTGAAAAGGAAAACGCCAGATTGAAAGCCGAGAACGAGCGTATCAGGAAAGCCTTTCCCGATGCGGTAAAGAACAAGGTGGAGGAACGGACAAAGGCATTGGTCGAAGAAAAGCGGAAAGCCGAAGCCGAGCGTGACAGGGCATTGGAACAGAACCGTTCACTTGCCGCTGAAAGGGACAAGGTGGTCAGGCTACTTGACGAGCAAAAGACTGGCGAACAGCGACGCATCAGTCAGGCGGTTCTCACAGCTACGGCAGAGAAAGACAAGACTATCCGCCTATTACAAGACGCATTGGAAAACAGCAAGGGAATTTTGAACCTCATAGCCCATATCCTATATAAAGCAAGCGAGGTATTCAGACGGGCTGTCAATGCGATTATCCATTTCGGTACGGAGCAGCACAAGTCTGTCTTCGCCCCTTCCGAAGCCGCAGACATCAAGAGCGTGATGCAGGAATACAGGAAAACAACCGAACAGCAAAAGGCAGTTGGAGAATGGTTGTGCGGATATGCCAAAAGCAGAAAGTCTTTTGACGAAATAAAACATCGCCACACACTTGGTGAGGTGGGCGATGTCGCAGAGGGAGCGTATGATTGGAAGATAGAGAGAACCAACAGCAATGGAATAACAAGATGATTTTAAAGTGTCTATCGGCCTCTGTAAAGGATAATGATGTGGTTAGTTGTGCTCTATAAATTTATCCGTGAATATGTAGAAAAGGGCCTGTAGATAAACTAAAAGAAAACATTACAGTTTATTTACAGACTCTCTACATCAATAGCTCGATGTTTTATCTATAGCCTTTTCCTTTACAGGAAGGACATGTTTTATGGTAATGTCCATTTATTCGATACTCACCACATTCTGAGCACCATTTTTTATCAGTGATTCCAAAATTAGCAACAGAGTCATCTATTTTTCCTGTACCATTACATAACCCACATTTTTTTGTTTGTGGTGTACTGTTTGAAGATGTATTATTATTTGTATAATCAGAAGAATCCGATGAATCAAAAGATGAACTTGATGACTGATTACTATTATATGTAGCATTCATACTTTGTAAAAACTGGGTATATGCTTCCATTTCTTCCATTTCTGATGGCTCACGCCCCATTGTTGTCCTAAAATTATTTCTAAACTGCGTCAAGAATTGATTCTTTTGTGCAGCCATCTGTGCATTAACTTGAACCATTGCATTTTGTGCAAACAGTTGAGGATTTAAGGATGGTGGAAGATTATAATTAGATGAAGTGCTATTGTAAGATTTAATTGCAGCATTTGTTTGTATAACAGTCGATGCAACATTAAGAGCTGACCCAAATATTCCCATAATAATATTAGCCCTTCGCTCTCTTTTTTGCTGTAGCATATTTTCACAATCTAATATTAAATCTCTTGCGTCATCAATCACACTTTGGCGCGGTTTTAATCTAATACATGCTTGAAGATTCTTGATGGCATCCTTGTACTTGTCAATATTGTAATAGGCTGCACCAATATTGTAAAAGGTGACTCCGTCTTGTTTTATAGCCAATGCTTGCTTATAATACTCTATTGCTTTTTTGTAATTTTTATTATTGAATTCTTCTTGACCTGAATCAAAATATTTGTCGAAGGCTTTTTCTTGTCTTGTATCACAAATTAAATTACCTCTAAGATCATAAAAATAAAATATTCCTTCTTTAAAATCATTGAAAGCTTTAATATAAACATCATCACTAAATTTTGATTCATCAATGCTTGACCCAGATCCTCCGGCAGACTTCAGCATCCCCATTAATCCAGCATGAACGCCATCTACTGGATCTGTTGAAAGCACTTCACCTTTTTTATACAAACTTACATTCTTAAACAATCCTGTTGGAAAAATCATTTTTCCTTGGGTCGTAAAAAGACCTACAGTTTCGCCATCTTTAACTTTGTATAATTGGCTAAACTCTTCTCCTTTGATTGATATCTTTTTAATTGTGGTGTATTTTGGAGGAATAATGATGTGGCCTTTATTATCACATATACCTCGTTTGTTAAAAGACCTAACGTCATATGTTCCATCATTGAGTGAATAAATTTTAGAATATTCTAATGGAATGATTACATTTCCAGCAAAGTCAATGAGACCTCTCAACAATCCTATTTGAGCTATAGCCGTTCCATTCATATAAGGGTCTATATCATCATATTGAGGTTTTATCAATTCCTGACCTATACTGTCACACAAACCATATTTCCCCAAATAGTCAACACGAAAGAACAAAGGCAACCCTTTTCGCTTAACTTTTGTTACATAATGATACTTATCGCATGGAATTATGATATTTCCATTCAAATCAGCAATACCCTGAAAGCCATTCTTGAAAAGTTTGAATCCAGGTAAATCTTTGTCGTACATAATCATTTTATAGTTGCAAGGTATAATTTGCTTGCCAGAACTATTGATAATGCCACACATGCCATTTTTGTCTAAAATTTCAATGTAAGAAAAACCGTCTTTAACCACTTCCTTTCTCTGTGTTGTTGGTTGTGGTTCAGTAATAACGTTACCTTGTAGTGACATTTTTCCTTTACCATTACCCAAGTATGTTTCATAATACCAACTTCCATCATTGTCTTTAACTGGATGTATACCAGAGTATTTTGTAGATAAAAGGATGTTGCCTAATGAATCTACAATAGAGGCTTTTCCATTAGCTATGATTTCGAATACACCATTGTCTAATGGATATACATTAGAATAATTTACTGCTGGTATGATACATTTGCCATTTCTGTCTAAATATCCGGTGACACCATCACCGAATTTTGATAACTTCACTAAAAAACCATTACGAAACGGTGTGATTCTTCCATATTTTATAGCGGGAATTACCACAGTACCATCTAACTCCATTATTCCAGTCTTGTTGCCAATCCACATATGAATAATGTCACCTTGTAATGTAAAATAATTAGTATATTTCCCTGGATTTACCACAATAGTATCGGTTAACTCATTTTTCAAGTAAACAAAACCATTAGAGTCTTCATACTTTTTATATTTGTATATGTAATCTCCTTTATCATCAAAGACGGCCATTGGACTATTGCTTGTTGCTATTAATTTCCCTTTGGAAAGAACAAAATTCAAAATAGTATACCCGTCAGACTCAGAAACTTTGCACTCCCCATCTTTATAGTATAATGCACAGGAATATTTATTGCCGACAGATGACTCTTTACAATACAGCAAATCCCCATAGCAAGTTATTTTGCCATATTTCTGAGGAACTATAATTTTACCTGTTGCGTCAGTTACGCCATAGAGTTTATCGTCATCACTAACAAAATATCCTATAGTACCATCACTGAAATGGAATTCTTTCTTCTTTTGTGGATTTTGATTATAGACATCAATCAACTCAAATAAATTGTCATTCTTTTCTTCATGATTGCTTATCTCTATAAAAGAATCATTAAAGAAACTTTCCGTAGATATATTTCTTGCAAAAAAATCTATCGTCATTAAACTGCATAGGAATAAAAAATAAAAACGGTTGTTCATATTAGATGTAATTTATATTTTTATTGTTTTTTCTATATCTGGGGCAATCCATCAGTCATTTTGTTGTACTTGTGTTGTATCCATTCGTCAACAGATAACTTATGGGATTTTTCACTCGCATTCCAAGAATTTCATCCACTGAATTCGTATGGAATCAAATGCTTGGCAGGGATGAACCTCACCAAGATATTGTAGTCGTTGCCGCTGGCATCCACGCAAGGAATATGTTCAGTGGAAATGGTTACGGTATGTGTGCAGAAATCGAATAGTGTACACATGAACTTACCGTCTGTTATGTCATAGCTTCTACACATTTCGGTTACTTGTTTGGTCAATCGTTTAAGACATAATTAATCACTTTCACTACCACATGAGGACTGAATACCATGTATTGCCATAATGTTTTTACGCACTTTTGCCTTTGTGGAACTACTATTCGAAATATATGCATTATTAATACAAGTTCCATCTCCTAGAAAGATTAGATAGTTCGTACTTTGAATATGAGAGCCATCCAAAAGTTCAATGTCATAATACGAGGTATGCGAGCCATCAGAATTGGAATAGTAAGATATTCCTGAAGCATTGAATGTTCCATCAGAGAATTCATAGTCTGTGCTCCAATGATTATTCCAATTTGATTGTTGGATGGTATATTGTAAACTATTCATCCAAAAGCAACCCTTAATAGAATAGTTGAATCTAAAATGAGTTACATAATCATAAATTTTTCCATTGATTTCTTGACCTGTATATGTTCCTGTTATTTCAACACTATTGAAATTAATCGTAGGACGTTCATTATAATACAATTCATAATTTTGAGTATCTGAATAATAATATATTTTGTCGTAGTCATATTGACCATTTTGTTTATATGCCATTATATATGAACCTATTTCTATTGGCTTTGATGCAATAAAATTTGAGTAATCAATATTGTCCATGGTGTAAATAGACCCTTCAAAAGATAATTCTGATGAGAAATTATTCCCATTTATTTCGTTCGCTGGATAATATTCATACTCTCCGTCCTTTAAAGTATAAACGCCTATGCTTCCTTGTCCAATAGTCTCTTCATCATTGTTGGGAGCAGCAAACGCCGTCCCCTTTACAGTCAATACAAAATTAATCTTTCCTCGTTTAGCTTCGCATTTTGAAATTTCAATCGATTCTATAGATGAAGAATTTGTGGCAAACGTGCCTATTTCACCGTACATGAAGACATCGGACTTACAATCAGCAACCGAAATACTACCTATATTTCCTCCATTTATAAATATGTCTGAAACAGCCATATTTTCTACTGCACTATGAAATTCAGTCCATGTGCGATATAAATGTGGTTGGAAACAATATATTTGTCCTAACTCCATGTTGTCAAACTCAAAGTAATACACGCCGTCTTTTGTTACATCTTTAGACAAGCTAACCAAATTGTTTCCTGAAAGATATGAGCCGAGGATTACAGGACGTTTTTCTAAACGCATTATGATTCTTGTCCCCATAATATCTGAATGGGATATTTTGTCGAAATTATTGACTTGACAATATACTCGATAATGTGAATCTGTAATGCGTTCCGCCCCTAACGTCGTAACCACTACATCCCCAAACCATTCTTCATCGCGCCATTCTTTAGCTATGGATATAGCCCCCATCACAGATCCCCCCCATTTCTAAGCGACATTATGAGGTCTATTGCAATTGCTGGCCGGCGAACATATTTATTGTTCGACATTCCACCAATAATTGTCAGCACTCCAACTTTAGATGACAAGGCGTTTGGATTTGACGCAATGTCCCCAATTGAAGCAATTGTACCTATCTTATTTGCCATATTCGCCCATCCATCCATACCATCTGATGAACCCGTTGTTCTTGTTTTTGCTGCATTTGATTTCGAGGGAATTGTATTAAAGATACTGTATGATATGTCAGATATTGTTTTATTCTCATTTTGCGATGATATTACAATGTCAAACGTTTCTTCCTTATATCTAAAATCATAAAATGTGTTTTCGCAAAAAAGACTTCTTATAACTCCCAATGTGTCTATTTTAACAACAAGTGGCAAATCTTTTCCTTTTTTCTGACCAATATAGCAAACATAACCATCAATGCTATCGTTATCTTCAAATAAATAGTAAACACTATCTGTTGTAACTAAACCATATTGAAAATTTTCTATTGGCTCGTCAAAAATCTCATATTCAAGATTTGTGTTCTTTATTTGAGTGTCCTCAATGAATGTCTCATCCTCTTCCTTACATGAATATAAGCATATACATATAAGAAATAAAATAATTATTGCTTTTTTCATATTAAAAACAGCCTCTCAGTCCCTTATTGGCGTTTAAATTTACGTTGAAGCGTGGAACTGCAAATGCCACGTTCTGAATTGGAGGTCGTAGGAGACCTGTACACACGAGTGTAGTAATAGCAGTCCACGCTATAGCGTGAGAACCACTATGCCACCCTTGTGTGTAATTGTGAAATTTCCTACGTTTCCAATTCACAAGATAAGCATAATGCTTCTTAATTTCTATGTCTCGGACAGGGTTTCCCAAATCCAAATACAAAGGTAATGAAATCCCCATAAAAAGCTCTCACTGATAGGTAAAAAACAGCATTTCTAGGCTCATTTTCCCTCTTTTTGTACCTCTATTGGCTTTCCAAGCGTTTAAGAATCTGTTTTTCAGCGGTAAAAGATAATTCCTTGACAAAACTTTCTTACTCTCTCTTCCATTCAAATCAACGAAGGTATAAAAAGGCCGAACCTTATAGCACTTCGTCAGTCTTTCGGGTTTAACGAAGCTCTACTCACCGTCAGATTTCCATCTATACCATGTTCTTATGGCGGTTTTAAACCTTACATGAGGAAAAAGAAGGCCGTATATCAAAAACCTCTAAAAGCCCTTATTTTTTTAGAGGAGGGATGTGCAAAATCGAATCTGTTTGCTATTTGTCGTCACCATAATCATGTTTAAAGACGTTCAACCACATTTAGCGAGGGAGGAGAATGAAACCCTGTGGGAACAAATCGGGAACAGATAAGGCAAAAAGAAAACAGCTAAGTATTGATATCCAAATACTTAGCCATTCTACTTGTACCCAGACCCGGGGTCGAACCGGGATGGAAGTGAATCCACTGGTGTTTGAGACCAGCGCGTCTACCGATTCCGCCATCTGGGCATGCTTGATTTCTCAAATGCGGTGCAAAGATACAGCTTTTTTCTAAACCTGCAATACTTTTCCTAAAAAAAGGAGAAAAAAGTCATAAAACATTCTGCAAACATTCCGTGTTTCCAAAATATAGTGTACTTTAGCAGAAACTTTTAAAACAAACGATATGACAACAAATAAGGATAATTTTTGTGTTATCATGGGGGGCGGCATCGGTAGCCGGTTCTGGCCATTCAGTCGAAAAACACTTCCAAAACAGTTTCTGGACTTCTTCGGCACAGGAAGATCACTCTTACAACAAACTTTCGACCGCTTCAACAAAGTTATTCCTACGGAGAACATACTTATTGTTACAAACGACCTGTATGCCGACCTCGTAAAGGAGCAACTGCCCGAATTGAATCCTGAACAGATATTACTGGAACCTACACGCAGAAATACAGCTCCTTGCATTGCATGGGCAGCCTACCACATCCGCGCATTGAACCCAAATGCAAATATTGTGGTAGCCCCATCCGACCATTTGATTCTGAAAGAGGGTGAATTCCTTGATGCTATCGAAAGAGGCTTATCTTTCGTATCACAATCAGAAAAACTACTTACTCTCGGCATCAAACCGAATCGTCCTGAAACAGGCTATGGCTATATACAGATAGCCGAACAAAGCGGAGATAATTTCTACAAAGTAAAAACCTTCACAGAAAAGCCAGAGTTGGAATTAGCTAAAGTATTCGTAGAAAGTGGAGAATTTTATTGGAATTCCGGACTCTTCATGTGGAATGTAAACTCTGTCATTAAGGCTGTAGAGGCATTACTCCCCGAACTGGCTTCTAAATTGGTTCCGGGTAAAGACGTGTATGGTACTCCAGCCGAAAAGGCTTTTATTGATGAGAACTTCCCTGCATGCCCCAATGTCTCCGTTGATTTCGGCATCATGGAAAAGGCCGACAATGTATATGTTTCATTAGGAGATTTCGGTTGGTCCGACTTAGGAACATGGGGTTCTCTTTACGACTTATCTCCAAAAGATGAGGAAGGAAATGTGACGCTGAAATGCCAGTCATTATTATACAATAGCAAAGGAAATGTTGTAGTACTCCCGGAAAATAAGCTCGCTGTCATCGATGGACTGGAAGGTTATCTTATTGCCGAGTCAGACAATGTGCTGCTCATCTGCAAAAAAGACGAAGAACATTCCATCCGTAAATATGTAAACGATGCACAAATAAAATTAGGTGAAGATTATATTTAATCGGAAAATGGAGACATAGACTTTCAAACCGAAATAAAGGAAACGGGGACTGAAGCAAATTCAGTCCCCGTTCTTATTATCAAAAGGAAGGAGTTTTATTTTTAGAGTGCTGTACGAATCGCTTCGGCAATTGCTTTAAATTCTTCATCAGAAAGCTTCAGTTTCGGATTAGAGAACAGCATATCCGATTCTTTCTGGATAGGAATGAGATGTATATGCGCATGAGGTACTTCTAAGCCAATCACCGCTTCACCTACTTTCTTACAAGGAAAAGCTTTCTCGATGGCACATGCCACTTTCTTGGCGAAAACATGCATTGCTGCCAAATCTTCGTCACTCAAATCAAAGATATAATCCACTTCCTGCTTGGGAACGACCAACGTATGACCTTTCACCAACGGATTGATGTCCAGAAACGCAAAGAATTTATCATCCTCTACCACCTTATAGCTCGGTATTTCACCTGCGATAATTCTACTGAATATTGTTGCCATAGCTTTTATGATATATAAATTAAGGCAAGCCCGCATGCGGACCTGCCTTTACATTAAAATGATATGTTCATTACTTCAAGGTTAACCATACCCTGCGGTACTTTGATCTCGGCTACCTCACCTACCTTCTTGCCAAGTAAGCCTTGTGCAATGGGAGTGTTAACAGAAATCTTACCTTCTTTCAGGTTAGCTTCGCTTTCCGAAACGATAGTGTAGGTCATCTTCATGCCGTTCTTCACGTTCTTCAGCTCTACCTTGTTCAATATCTGCACGGAGTCTGTTTTCAGCTTAGACTCATCAATAATCTTGGCATCTGCTATAATCGTCTTCAATTTATTGATTTTCATCTCAAGCATGCCCTGAGCCTCTTTGGCAGCATCATACTCTGCATTCTCCGACAGGTCACCTTTATCACGTGCTTCGGCTATTGCAGCCGAAATCTTAGGACGTTCTACCGTCTCCAATTCTTTCAGTTCAGCCATCAATTTCTTGTAGCCATCTTCTGACATATAAGCCATACTTTTTTCCTCCTTTTTAGTTTCTAAATGGTATTATATAACAAAAAAGAATTCCAACATGGTCAGCATGCTGGAACCCTCTTTCGATTTTTCTTTTGCAAAGATAGCCTTTTAAACAATGCGTGTCAAGCAAAAATTGCTGCTATGTAACATATTTAAATAAAAACTTCTAATTTATAACAAGTTACAACAGTGCTTTCACAGCAGCATCCAAGTCTTTTATGGTCTCTCCACGAGCACTCAATTCACTATTCCGGTTGATCAGGAACAACGAAGGAACCTCCTTAACGTTATACATGCCGGCCACATTTGAGTAAATTCCATTGGCATCTCTTACACAAATCCAGGGTAGATTGTCAGCAGTTGTTTTCCAAAAATGTTCGTCTGCATCCAGCGAAACCTGATAAATCACCAGTCCCTGGTCTTTATATTTAGTATAAAGGTCATTCAACAAGAAATTATGGGGAGCAGAAGCTGCACTCTGGTAAATGGTGAAGTCAAGCAATACAACTTTACCTTTCAGTTCACTCAGTTTATGAGTGTTGCCTTTCATATCACGAAGAGCGATATCGATGATACCAGTTTCAGAAATCGCCTCTTCCGGCAACTCCAGAACTTTCTGCTGTGGTGTACGGGTATTTTTCATTCCCTTAATCACAATATTATAAAGGTTTTTAGAGCGTACGGCATGCGGATAATAGTTATTCAGGCTGGTTGCTACAGCAGCAAAACACTTGATATCCTCTTTACTGTTCAAAGGATCGAAAATAAGATAATTATTCAGCTTCTGGAATAAAGCGAAATAAGCAGCCGCCGTGTTGGGAGCAGAAAAGATATATTTTGTTTTCACTTCATCTTTATAGTCCTTCATCAAGGTAGCCAGTTTCTCTTCAAACACATCAGCACCTATCTGATGAGCTTGCATCTTCTTCACCAACTCATTCACCTCATTTTGCAACTGCACTTGTTTCAATGTCAGTTCTTTTATCTTGGTACTATTTGCCGAGCCCTCCACCGTATAAGCAGTAGCAAAATCAGCATACGGAGCTTTCAGCCCGATAGTTTCCGTAGAATCTACTGAGAAATTGATAACCTTGTCGTCCACACGAAGGCGGTAAAACTCCGGAGACTCCGGACGTGTTTGTTTGAAACTGAAAGAACCGTCACCCTTCAATTTAACAGAATCCAAGGGTACGATACCCTCCAAAGCAGCAGCTTCCAGATACAGCATTTTACCGTCGGCACCTGAAACTTCGCCTTCAACTTTGAATTTCGGTTCAGAATTACATGCGCTCAAAGCCAAAGCGGCAAGCGCAACAATACAGATCTTTTTCATATTTAGCTTCTTAATTTCTATTAGAACGAACGTGCAAATATAGCTCTTTTCAAGTTTAGTCAAAGCATTTTCATTGCATCTTCCACACGGAAACTCAAAAAAATAGTCAATTATAAACTTTTTTATCTCATTCCCACCTGATTACATGAATAAATATGTATCTTTGCACGAATTTTGAAAGAAAATATAGATAAAACATTTTTTATGATTAACCCAATTGTTAAGACGATCGAGCTTCCTGATGGCAGAACCATCACACTCGAAACGGGAAAGCTGGCAAAACAGGCAGACGGTTCTGTAATGCTTCGTATGGGCAACACCATGCTTTTAGCTACTGTTTGTGCCGCCAAGGACGCAGTTCCCGGAACAGATTTCATGCCGTTACAGGTAGAGTACAAAGAAAAATTCTCCGCATTCGGACGTTTTCCCGGCGGTTTCACCAAGCGTGAAGGACGCGCTTCGGATTATGAGATCCTGACCTGCCGCCTTGTTGACCGTGCTCTCCGCCCCTTATTCCCCGATAATTATCACGCAGAGGTATATGTAAACATCATCCTCTATTCTGCCGACGGCGTTGATATGCCTGATGCCTTGGCAGGACTTGCAGCTTCTGCTGCCCTCGCTGTTTCAGATATTCCTTTCAACGGACCGATTTCCGAAGTACGCGTAGCACGCATCGACGGACAGTTCGTTATCAACCCAACTTTCGACCAACTGGAAAAAGCTGACATGGACCTCATGGTAGGTGCTACTTACGAAAACATCATGATGGTAGAAGGTGAAATGAGTGAAGTTTCCGAACTTGACTTGTTGAACGCCATGAAAGCAGCTCACGAAGCAATCAAAGTACAATGTCAAGCTCAGAAAGAATTGGCAGAAGCAGTGGGTTCTACCGTAAAACGCGAATATTGCCACGAAGTAAACGACGAAGAACTGCGCAAAGCTGTTCACGAAGCTTGCTATGCAAAAGCTTATGCTATTGCAGCTTCCGGCAACAAAAATAAGCACGAACGCATGGATGCTTTCGATGCTATCCGCGAAGAATTTAAAGCACAGTTCAGCGAAGAAGAATTGAGCGAAAAAGCAGCACTGATCGACCGTTACTACCATGATGTAGAGAAAGAGGCTATGCGCCGCAGCATCCTGGACGAAGGCAAGCGCCTTGATGGACGTAAGACTGACGAGATCCGCCCTATCTGGAGCGAAATCAGTTATCTGCCTGGACCTCACGGTTCTGCAATCTTCACCCGTGGTGAAACTCAATCCCTATCTACTGTTACCCTGGGTACCAAGTTGGATGAGAAGATCATCGACGATGTACTGGAACATGGCAAGGAACGTTTCCTATTGCACTATAACTTCCCTCCGTTCTCTACCGGAGAAGCCAAAGCACAACGTGGCGTAGGCCGTCGTGAAATCGGTCATGGTCATCTGGCATGGCGTGCACTGAAAGGACAAATTCCTGCTGACTATCCGTATGTAGTACGCGTAGTATCCGATATTCTTGAATCTAATGGTTCTTCTTCTATGGCTACCGTATGTGCCGGAACACTGGCATTGATGGATGCAGGTGTGAAGATCAAACAACCGGTATCAGGTATCGCCATGGGATTGATTAAAAATCCGGGCGAAGACAAATATGCTGTATTGTCCGACATCCTTGGTGACGAAGATCACTTGGGCGACATGGACTTCAAAGTAACAGGAACCAAGAATGGTATCACCGCCACTCAGATGGATATCAAGGTAGACGGTCTGTCATTCGATATTCTGGAACGCGCTTTGAACCAAGCCAAAGAAGGACGTATGCACATCCTCGGTAAGATTCTGGAAACCATCCAGGAACCACGTGAAGAACTGAAACCTCATGCTCCGCGCATTGAAACGATGACTATTCCTAAAGAATTCATCGGTGCAGTAATCGGCCCTGGTGGAAAGATTATCCAAGGTATGCAGGAAGAAACAGGTGCTACCATCACTATCGAAGAAGTAGACAACATCGGAAGAATCGAAATCTCCGGAACCAACAAGAAGAGCATTGATGATGCTATGCGTCTGATCAAGGGCATCGTTGCTGTACCGGAAGTTGGCGAAGTATACAAAGGCAAGGTACGTTCCGTAATGCCTTATGGTGCTTTCGTAGAATTCCTTCCGGGTAAAGACGGTTTACTCCACATCTCTGAAATTGACTGGAAACGTCTGGAAACAGTAGAAGAAGCCGGTATCAAAGAAGGTGACGAAATCGAAGTGAAATTACTCGATATCGACCCGAAGACCGGTAAGTTCAAGCTTTCCCGTAAAGTATTGCTTCCAAGACCGGAAAGACAGGAAAGACCTGAAAAGAAATAAGAAATTCCTTATTCTTTAGTATATAAAGCCCGACGGAAATCCGCCGGGCTTTCTTTTTGCAAAAAAAGAAAGAGGGAAACCAGAAAAATCTTTTCATACTTTTGCGTATTCCGAAAAGATTATGTTACTTTACAATATTAACCTTAAATAAGAAGGAGAATATTTAAAAATGCCTTTAGCCGGAAGCCTACATACTATGGATTTATTTTCTCGTTTCTTTCGGGAGAACCAGGAAAAATTCCTTGCCTTTGCCTACTCCTATACCAGAAGTTGGGCAGAAGCAGAGGATATTTTAATGGAATCCATGATCTCTCTGTGGGAATGTCGCGACCGTTGGGAAGAAGATAAAGGTTTGCATTCCCTGCTCCTTACCATTATCAAGAATAAAGCTCTCAACTACCTGGAACGTGAACAAACACGTCTACGTATTGAGGAAGATCTGAATTCGCACCGTCAGCGCGAACTGGATTTGCGCATTGCTACTTTAAAGGATTGCGAACCCGACAAAATATTCAGCACAGAAATACAGCACATCGTGAATAAAGCTCTGGAAAAGATGCCACCTCAAAGCCGTGAAATATTCATGCTCAGCCGTTATAGCAACCTACCGAATAAAAAAATAGCAGAACAACTGAACGTTTCCCTCAAAACAGTGGAGTTCCATATCACGAAAGCTTTACGTATTCTTCGTGTGGAACTAAAAGATTATCTGACTTCTATTCTTCTCTGATAAAACTCTTCTGCTTTTCTTTGATAATATAAATAAAAGGCATATGTTTGCAGCATCAGTAATATTGCTGGCTATTAAACATGGTAGTTATGAGATATATTGTAATAATATACTACGTGCTTATCGAGGGAGAACAAATTTTTGAAACCCTGAATGTCAACAAGAATATTGAAGCAAACTCCCCGGAGGAAGCCATAGGCATTGCTTACAATCTATTTAAAGCCGAAGCTTCGGACGAATGCTACATTGTATCCATCATTCCCAACGCAGTAGATTGATGCAGTAAATAGCTTTATTATTTCATAAAACAAAAAAAGTTTCATTTCCCGTTAGGGTAGTGACGGACTTACCTGTATTAATTATAGAAGGGCAGAAAAAACCTCCCTTATTTAATTAACCATTTAAGTACGTCATGAATCAAGAACTATTATATAAGTATTTTAGAGGAACCGCCACTATTGAAGAAGAAAAGCGCATCCTTGATTGGGTGAAAGCCTCAGAGGAAAACCGAGAAGCTTTCCTGAAAGAGCGTATGATATTTGATGTGGCCCTATTCTCTGACAGACAGAGCAGCAAGAAAAAGACACTCCGTCTGGCTCCGATACTCAAATGGGGAATGCGCGTAGCTGCCGTTATCATCATAGGTGTATGCGGCTACTTCATGACAAACGATTACCTCTATAATCAACTCGCCCAACCGCAAACCATTACTGTCCCTGCCGGGCAACGTGCACAAATCACCCTTGCTGACGGTACACGTGTATGGTTGAATGCACAGTCCACATTAACTTATGCCTCCAACTTCGGACGTAGCGAAAGAAACGTGGAACTGGATGGTGAAGCCTACTTTGAAGTGGCAAAAAATAAAGATATCCCCTTCTATGTACACACCGAAATGAATAAAGTAAAGGTAGTAGGTACCTGCTTCAATGTTTGTGCCTACAGAGGCAGCAAAGAATTCGAAACGACTCTTGTAGAAGGTATTGTAGACATTTATCCCACCAATAACAACAAAGTCATTACCCGTTTGCAAAAAGATGAATTCTTTGGAAACTACGACGGAAAATGCAAAAAAGTCATACTTCCTTCTTATGAATATCTGCGGTGGAAGGAAGGATTGTATTGCTTTGACGATGTACCGTTCAATTGTATCCTTACTAAACTTGAAAAGTATTATAATGTAAGAATAACCGTTTCCGATCCCAAGTTGCTGGACTATGACAGTTGTACTGGAAAATTCCGCGAACAGGATGGTGTAGAGCATATTCTTCGAACCATTTCAAAAGACCATCCTTTTGAATTCAGCATCAATGAAGAAAAAGATTCGATTTTCATTTACGAGAAATAATTTGATATCAAAGATAAAACCTTAAAATTTAGTGCTAACCCTTTAAACAGAAAGACATTATGAAATAGAAGAAACAGTCAGCCAATTCCCCCACAAAAAAGATCGGAAAGTACCCCCATACTTTCCGATCCGAAACAGTCAAAAATCGACCTTAATCAATTTATTAACTTAACACATTACAAAGATATGAGAAAAATTTCTTTGAATGGGCTTTTTTGCCCAAAAAGTTTAGTATTTAAGCAAATATTACGAACTATGAAGATCACACTATTCCTTCTCTTGTTTGTAACGTTCCAGGCGTACAGTAATAGTAGCCATTCTCAGAACGCAAGAATTAACATCCCTCGTTCTGAGTTACGAGTAGGCGAAATCCTCGATAAAATCGAGGCTCAGACCGAGTATTTGTTTGTCTACAATAAGAAAAGTGTGGACGTGCGCCGCACCGTAAATGTAGATGCAGACAATCAACCGGTGTCCGAAGTTTTGGACGAAATCTTTAATGGTACCGACATCAGGTATGTAATGGAAGGCAAGAATATAGTGCTGACCAAACAAAATGAAAAGACAAGTGAAATCATCGCTGCCGTACAACAAGAAAATATCTCTGTAAAAGGTGTTGTTATCGATACGAAAGGTGAGCCCATTATCGGTGCCAATGTCGTGGAAAAAGGAACTACAAACGGTTGCATTACCAATATAGACGGTGAGTTTACACTAAGCACCCCAACCAATGCAACGCTGGTTATCAGCTTTATCGGATACCAGCCTGTAACGATTGCTCTCAACGGGCAGCAAACTCTCAATGTACAGATGCAGGAAGAAGCTCTGTCACTGGAAACGGTTGTAGTAACCGCTATGGGTATAAAAAGAAAATCCTCCTCGCTGACTTATTCCGTGCAACAAGTCGGTGGTGACGACCTAACCCGAGTGAAAGACGCCAATATGATTAATGCATTGGAAGGCAAGATTGCAGGCGTAACGATCAATAAGAGCGCTTCAGGCTTGGGAGGCTCGGCAAAAGTTTCTATCCGTGGTATCCGCTCAGCTTTCGAAGGGGGCAATAATCAACCTTTATACGTCATCGACGGTGTACCAATGATGAACTCCGCCAAAGAAACAACTTCTTCAGTCATGGGTGGTAATTCAGACTCAGGCAACCGAGATTCCGGTGACGGTATATCCAATCTGAACCCTGACGACATCCAGACCATTTCTGTGCTGAAAGGAGCTTCTGCAGCTGCCCTCTATGGCTCACAAGCTGCAAATGGTGTTATCATGATTACTACCAAAAAAGGTAATGCAGGTTCAACCCGCATTACTTATTCCGCAAATGTTACATTTGACCAAGCTATTTCCACACCTGAATTCCAAAATTCGTACAATTCTAAATGGAAAAAGGCAGACCTAAAAGAGCATGACAACGTAGACGATTTTTTTGGAACCGGTGTTACAGCCATCAACTCTATTTCCTTATCAACTGGTAATGCAAAAGCGCAAACCTATTTTTCTTATGCCAATACAACAGCTAAAGGTATTATTGAAAAAAACAAACTGGAACGTCATAACCTCACCTTCCGCGAAACCGGCAAGTTCTTCAATGACAAACTGACATTGGATGGAAATGTAAATGTAATGCGTCAGGTAGGTCGCAACCGTCCTGTTACGGGTGGATTGTACATGAATCCATTGGTAGGACTTTATACATTCCCGCGTGACCTGGATATGGCAGACTATAAAAGCGGAGAGATTCTTGACGAGGCTCGTAATATGCCCAAACAAAACTGGTATAAAGATCCCGAAACTTTACAAGGAATGGAAGGTAACCCTTATTGGTTGGTCAATCGCATCAATACGAAGGATACTCGTACCCGTGCCATCGCTTCTTTAAGTGCTACTTGGGAAGTCACCGATTGGCTGAAACTGCAGACCCGTGGTACAGCAGATTACATTAGTGACAAATCTGAAGAGAAAACATGGGCTTCTACCTCAACAACGCTGACAGGCGGCAGCTGGGCTGACCAAACAGACAATGGACGTTATGCTTATGCAAACGGAGATGATTTTATGGCTTACGGTGACCTGATGGCCATGTTCAATAAAACTTGGGGGAAATTCAGTCTAAACGCGGCATTGGGAGGTTCTATCAACTATCAGAAATCCAACAGTTTGCGGATCGACTCTCATACAGCAGGCTTATATTACCCTAATGTATTCACTCTGACTAACATTAAATATGGTTCTTCAACTGATATGACAGTCACGAATGAAGCTCGCCAAGTAATGCAGTCAGTATTTGCAACTGCCCAATTAGGTTGGAATGAAGCACTTTATCTGGATTTAACAGCCCGTAATGACTGGTCTTCCACCCTTTACGGTACGTCTAAAATGGATTCCGGATTCTTCTACCCGTCAGTTGGTGTATCATGGTTAGCTCACAACTCTTTTGAATTGCCCGAATGGATTAATTTTGCCAAAATACGTGGTTCTATAGCTCAAGTCGGCAACACTTTGCCACTATATAAAGCAAATCAACAGCCGCGTATCGCCATAGGCGGAAGCATTAACCAGGTAACCGATTATAATGACGGCAATCTAAAACCGGAAATATCGACTTCCTACGAAGCCGGCTTCGAAATGAAGTTTTTCCACAATCGCTTTGACATTGACTTCACTTGGTATAAGACATTAACTAAAAACCAATTTTTATTAGTGCCAATGCTTCCGGGTTCTGCCTATAAAAACCAAATGATTAATGCTGGTAAAATCAGCAATAAAGGTATTGAATTAACCGTAGGTGGCATACCCGTACAAAATGAAAACTTCCGTTGGAGAACACAGGTTAATTTCTCTACTAATAAGAATAAGGTAGAAAAGCTTGCAGACAACTATAAAGTATTTGCTTATGGCTCGGGTGTCAACATGGCCTATCGTATGATTGTCAAAGAAGGTGGTTCGTTGGGTGACCTTTATGGCAACTCGTTCAAACGCGACGAAGGCGGAAAGATTGTATTAGACGCAGAGGGGCTCCCCGAGCTCAATACAGACCGCCAGCAATACTTAGGAAACAGCCAACCCAAATGCACATTGGGCTGGAGCAACACATTCAGCTTTTATGGCGTATCGGTTAATTTCCTGATAGACGCACGCATAGGCGGAGACGTAATGTCATTCACACAAGGACAACTGGATGCCCACGGAGTCAGTAAAGCTGCCGGTGACGCTATGGATCGTGGTTATGTTGAAGTCGAGGGGCAGAAATTCACTAATGAGGAAAAAAAGAATAATGTGCAAGGCTTCTATGCAAGAGTTGGCGATATCAACGGATGTACAGAATATTATATGTACAAAGGAACCAATATACGTTTGCGCGAGTTGTCCGTAAGCTACAGTCTCCCGGAAAAATGGATGGAGAAAACAAAAGTATTCAAAGACATCAACCTGTCATTGGTGGCACGCAACTTATTCTTCTTCTATAAGGATGCTCCATTCGATCCGGACGCACTGATGTCAGTAGGAAACGATATGCAAGGTGTAGATGTTTTCGGTATGCCGACTACCCGCAGCATTGGTTTTAATGTGAAATTTACATTCTAACGTATCATCTAAAAAGCAAGTAATATGAAAAGCAAATTTATACATACACTAATTATGGGCGGATTATTAATAACCGCTTGTACAAGTAATTTCGATAATTTAAACTCCGAAGACGGCTCTTATGATCCGGACAAACAGGTCATGGATAATGCCGGATATACCATGTATTTCAATTCTATACAACAAGGCATCTATTTCAACTACAACTGGGGAGAAGGCACAGACTGGACTTTCCAAACTATGCAGAACTTAGGTGTTGATATGTTTGCCGGATATTTTCACGATATGGCATCTAAATTTGCCGGAGAGAACTCTGTATATAATATGAATGACGGCTGGAATAGTAGCAATTGGTCCACTTCGTATAGCCAGACAGTTTCCGCACTCAATAAAGCGGAAGATTTTGATATTGAAGTTCCCCAATATATGGCTCTGATAAAGATATATAGAGTAGCAACCATGCATCGTCTGACAGATCAGTATGGTCCTATTCTATATGAGAATCGCGCAACGGGGCCTGTAAGTCAGGAAAATGCTTATAAAGCAATGTTTGCAGATTTAGATGATGCAATCAGTTTAATAGACCAAACTCTCTCCAGTGGAATAGAGGATAAGATTTCTTATGACATCTTGATGCGTAGCCAATCAACCTACTCGCAATATGCCAAATGGGCTAATTCCCTACGTTTACGTCTGGCTATCCGAGTATCCAACGTAAATTCTCAAATGGCATCCGAACAAGCCAAGAAAGCCCTCTCCAATAAATATGGAGTATTGGAAACAAACAATGATATAGTAGAAGTTTCTACTAAGACCGGATATAAGAATCCATTGGGTACTATCGGCCTTAGCTGGTGGGAAGTTTATATGAATGCGTCTTTAGAATCCTTCATGGTAGGTTATGATGATCCACGTACCGACAAGTATTTCACACCTTCTGTTGGTGGGCTTGCAGAAAACAGTCCGGCAGAACGCTTTAACTACACAGGTATGCAAAAGGGAATTCCACAGGGATATAACTTCAATACTCCTAAAGAAGTAAACCACTATAAATTCCACTCACGCTGCACCATTACGGCAGACTTTCCAGCTCCACTGATGACACCTGCAGAAGTATGGCTTCTACGTGCAGAAGCCGCCTTACGCGGATACTCTACCGAGAATGTAAAAGATTGCTACGAGAAAGGTGTACGTCTCTCCTTTGAGCAATGGGGCGCCAGTGGTGTCGACACTTATCTGGCAAGCGATGCCAAACCAACAGATTATAAAGATGTATTTTTTGAAAAGAACGATATGAAAGCTATGAGCACCATCACTCCTAAATGGAACGAAAGTGCTTCTAACGAAGAAAAACTGGAACGTATCATCACTCAGAAATGGTTGGCCATCTTCCCTGAAGGAGCTGAAGCATGGGCTGAACAACGTCGCACAGGTTATCCTAAATTGTTCAAGACATTAACAAACCAGAGTGGCGGAACCATAGATACAGATAAAATGGTGCGTCGCCTTCCATTCCCTGCAAATCTGAAAACTGACCAACCGGAATTATACAAACAATTGGTTGATGCTTTAGGTGGGCAAGACAATGGCGGAACAGATTTATGGTGGTCCGTAGGACAGAATAAATTCTAAAAGAATCAATCGTCTGCAATCTTCCTCTTCGGCTAAAAAAGAAGAGGAGGGTTCTATATAGTTTAGAAAAGAAAATTCCAATAAGACCAAGGTATAGAATTTTGATTAGTGGTGTTTTCTCCGTATTAGTTACGAGGAAAAGAAGATTGGGAGGAGTAAAGTCATTTGGGGGACTTTACTCCTTTTTCTATCAACGCATTACATTTACCTACTATTTACCCTAGGATGTAAAAGCATTTACCGCAGGATGTAACGTCCTTTACCCCATATTGTAACGCTCTTTACCTCGGCATGTAACGACCTTTACCTCAGTATGTAAATGAAGTTACCATTTGGCATAAACATAATTTTCATGGAATGAAACAACCGTCGGGCTTATATCCCACCAATCATCACTTATAGACTTGTATCGGCAACTCTCCGCGCAATGCTCCCAGAACATTGACAGCAAGCGCTTCCAACTCATCTTCTCCAGGGTACACATGTACTGGGGCAAGAAAAGATACACGCTCTTTCAAGCGGGAAATAACATACTCTGAATGGGCAATACCGCCTGTCAACAAGATTGCATCTATTTTACCGAAAAGCGCAACAGCGGCAGCTCCGATACTTTTGGCAACCTGATAGATCATGGCATTCAGCACCAATTCGGCTTTTTCATCTCCGTCTTCAATAGACTTTATGATGGCAGGTATATCCGTAGTGCCAAGATGCGCTGCCAGACCGGCATGGCCGGAAATACGTTTCTTCAGTTCATCCTTCCTGAAACGATGGGAATAACAAAGATCAATCAACTGCCCGGCAGGCAATGTTCCCGCACGTTCGGGAGAGAAAGGACCTTCACCGTCAAGCGCATTATTCACATCAATGGCACGCCCGTAATGGTGAGCCCCAACAGAAATGCCACCACCCAAATGGCAGATAATCAGATTCAAATCTTCGTAGCGCACAGGATGTTCGGGAGAAGTGGCTGTTAACTCGGCAGCATAACGACGGGCAATGGCGCGTTGGTTCAAAGCATGCCAGATAGTAATACGGGGCATCAGCGGAGAACCTGTGATACGTGCTATCTCATCCAATTCATCCACTACACCAGGATCGGCTATAAAGGCACGACAACCAGGGAGTAAAGTAGCTAATTCTGAAGCAATAAGACATCCTAAGTTGCACGCATGGCTTCTCATAGCATGGGCTATATCATCCAGCATGGCGTCGTTCACCTCATACACTCCGCCCGGAATGGGTTTCAGTAATCCTCCACGCCCTACGATGGCATCAAATTCAAAAGGAATACCATTCTCTTTCAAGGCTTCTATTACCAAATTCTTGCGGAATTCAAACTGGTCGATAACACGAGGAAAATGGGAAAGTTCTCCTACCGAATGGCGAATGTTACGCACCAAAAGCGGAGTTGTGTCTTCGTATACTGCAATCTTTGTTGAAGTAGAACCAGGGTTGATAGCAAGAATTCTCATAATTTACGATTTGACGATTTACAATTTACATTGGGGATTACCAACTTTATCATCCTGCAACTTTAATCACAGGCACAAGTAAGGCATGCCATGGCAATACTATAATACTTAGACAGCCCGGAATCACTACGCGAAGGCAATACTACCGGACATACAGGACCTTGCAACAGACCTGCCATATCAGCATGAGCAAACAGGGATACAGCTTTATAAAAGGCATTGGCCGATTCGATGTTGGGGAATATCAAGACATCTGCCTCACCATTGATAGGGGATGCAATACCTTTGATGTCACCGCTCGTCTTCTCGCAGGAAGTCTTCACGTCCAACGGACCATCTATGATCACATTTCCGAATTCTCCGGCTTCCGCCAGCTCCACGATATTGACATAATCTAACGAATGGGGAAACTTGGCACTTACCTTCTCCGTACAGTGAATAAGTGAAATGCGAGGTTGTTCGATACCAAAGTGGCGACAAGTATGGATGGCATACCAGATCATCTCTATACGCTGCTGCAAAGTAGGCCGCGGAATTACGGCGGCATCCGAGAAGAACAGCAACTTATCATACGTAGGAATCTGCATTACAGCCAGGTGAGTCAGGATTTTACCTTTGGGCAACAAACCTTTTTCCTTGTCAAGGATGGCACGCAGCAAGTTATCGGTATTGATGATACCCTTCATCAGTATATCAGCCCCACCCTCGCGCACAATGCGGACAGCCTCACGCGCTGCTTCATCGGAATCCTCTATATGCACCGTCTTGACGTATTGCGGATATTTCTTCAATGTAGGATATTTTTCCAAAACAGCAGAGTCACCGATCATCAGGAATTCAGCGATTCCTTCTTCCAGGGAGCGGGCAATAGCATATTCCGTATTGGGGTCATTAGCGCAAACAACCGCAATACGTTTCCTTTTGTTCAAGGATTTCAAGTGCGAGGTTAGTTGATCAAAGCTTCGAATAGGTTCCATAACGTTAGATTTTTAGCAAATATCTGAAAAAATGTCGAGAAATGCAGCATAACACTCCAGGAAATTTCGCAAGTCTTATTTCATTTTGATAGTTTACACCACAGATTACACAGATTAACGCAAATTATTACTTTTCACCATGATTAGAATAAATCTGTGTTAATCTGTGTAATCTGTGGTGTAAACTAAATTTCGTTTTGAGTTATTTTATGTACTTTTGTCCCCATACGCAAAATATTGAATTATGAGCAGCCTTATTTTTCCGTCATACGTACAAAAAGGTGATCGTGTCATCATCCTTTCTCCTTCCAGCAAGATAGACAAGTCTTTTTTGAAAGGAGCCAAAAAGCGTTTGAAGTCCTGGGGACTGGAAGTGGTAATGGCTAAATATGCCGGAAGCTCACACGGAACGTATGGAGGCAGCATCAAACAGCGCGTAGAAGATTTACAGAATGCGCTGGATGATGAAAAGGCTAAAGTTATTCTATGCAGCCGTGGCGGATACGGAGCAGTGCACCTGTTAGGGAAACTCGATTTTACCCGCTTTCGTGAACATCCCAAATGGCTGATTGGCTTCAGTGACATTACCGCATTACATAATGTGCTCCAGAAAGAAGGTTTCGCATCACTCCATGCGCTGATGGCACGCCATCTGACGGTAGAACCCGAAGATGATTTCTGCACGCTGGCACTCAAGGATATCCTGTTCGGACATTTTAATCCGGAAACAGCAGAATCTGTAGAAACCTTGGAGAACGGTTTCAACTATATTTGTCCGGGACATAAACTAAATCATAAAGGAACTGCCAACGGCATTTTGCGAGGTGGCAACTTGTCCGTATTTTATGGATTGCGCGGCACACCTTACGATATTCCTGCCGAAGGAACCATTCTTTTTATAGAAGATGTAGGCGAACGTCCGCATGCAGTAGAACGTATGATCTACAACCTGAAATTGGGCGGCATATTAGAAAAACTATCCGGCCTTATTATCGGACAGTTTACGGAATACGAGGAAAACAAGTCTTTGGGGAAAGAGTTATACGGTGCCATTGCCGACCTCGTGAAAGAGTACGATTACCCCGTCTGCTTTGATTTCCCGGTAGGACATGTCAGTATGAACCTACCCATGATAAACGGAGCGGAAGTAACGCTAGAGACCGGAAAAAAAGAAGTGAAACTAAGTTTTAATTTAGATAAAAAATGAAACGGAATTATACTCTCATCCCTTTATGCTTGGTGTTGCTTGCATTTATAGCATGCAGCAATAATACCAAAAAGGCAAGCGACGACGCTGAAACAGCAACCAAAAGCGTCGTCAATGTTCCACAGTTCAATGCAGACAGTGCTTATCAGTATGTAAAAGCACAGGTTGACTTCGGTCCACGCGTTCCCAATACGAAGGCACACGTGGATTGTGGCAATTATCTGGCAGATAAACTGACTGAATTCGGTGCAAAGGTTACTAACCAATATGTAGATTTACCTGCCTATACCGGTACATTATTAAAAGCCCGGAATATCATCGGTTCCTATAAACCGGATACGAAAAAGCGTATCGTCCTTTTTTCGCATTGGGACAGCCGTCCGTGGGCAGACGCTGACCCGGACGCTAAAAAGCATTATACACCCATTTTAGGTGCCAATGACGGTGCCAGCGGTGTAGGCGTATTATTGGAAATAGCACGTCATTTGCAGAAACAGTTGCCGGAAATGGGTATCGATATTGTTTTTGTAGATGCTGAAGATTATGGAACACACCAGGCTTACAACGGCCCGCATAAAGAGGAATACTGGGGACTCGGTTCACAGTATTGGGCACGTAATCCGCATGTACAAGGATATAATGCACGCTTCGGTATACTGCTGGACATGGTAGGGGGTAAGAATGCAGAATTCCGTTATGAAGGTTTGTCTCATGAAGTAGCTCCCAATGTCAATGAGAAAGTCTGGAAAACAGCCAATGCCTTAGGTTTCGGGCGCCATTTTGTACAAAAAAAAGGCGGTTTCGTGACCGATGACCATACATTCATCAACAAGTACGCCAAAATTCCAACCATTGATATCGTCCCTTACTATCCGGAAGGAGATTTCTTTGAGCATTGGCATACTGTGAAAGATGACATGGATGCCATTGATAAGGCTACGTTGCAAGCAGTGGGACAAACTGTAATGCAAGTAATCTATAGTGAAAAATAAATCATAAATTATAAATCATAAATCTGCAACATGAGTATCAATGAACTACAAGACGAAGTGATCACTGAATTCAGCGACTTTGACGACTGGATGGATCGCTATCAACTCCTCATAGACTTAGGAAACGAGCAGGAACCGCTCGACGAAAAATATAAGACGGAACAAAATCTGATAGAAGGTTGTCAGAGCCGTGTATGGCTACAAGCCGACGAAGTAGACGGAAAGGTAATCTTTAAAGCCGAAAGTGATGCGTTGATTGTAAAAGGTATAATTGCATTGCTAATGAAAGTTCTTTCCGGACATACACCGGATGAGATTCTAAATGCTGACCTCTACTTTATCGATAAAATAGGATTGAAAGAACACCTCTCTCCTACTCGTAGCAATGGTTTGCTGTCTATGGTAAAACAGATGCGGATGTATGCGTTGGCTTTCAAGGCGAAAGATAGCAGTAAATAGAGTATTCTGAAAACCTAAATAAAAGATTGCCTGAATAACTGTATAATGTATTCAGGCAATCTTATTAATAGTCAACACATAGTCATTTAACCACATTATAAAATGCAATGATCGGATTGTCAGTATCAGGATTATAATCACGAAATATATCTGGATAGTCCTTATTTGGTTCTTCTAATAATGCATAATCAATAGTTTCAGGAGTGATAATTCCCCAAAATTTACCCTTGTATACCCCATCAATTAATCGAAAAACCGGAACAGACTTACCAGCTTTATCCGCTAATCTTTTACCGCAATAGATTTGTTTCTTCTGAGCTAAATTATAAAGCCCTAACTGTAAGAAACCATCTTTAGAAAATTGAAAATAAAGAAGATCATTACATTCGTATATTTGCTCTAATCCTATAGAATACTTTGATTTCATCAATTCCCACTCATCCGCTTTATCCTCTATTTTAGAAAAGGGTAAAGGGTCCGGCAACTCTATCTTATACAGAGCATTCAAACCTTCCGGTCTTAATTCATAAACCATATTATCAAAGCTTTTGCAATAATACAATACTGAATCATTATAACTGAATGGTTGCCCCGGAGTAAAATGATAAGAAGATTCTGCTTCATTATGCGGAAAATAGCGTTGCTCCACACGAGTGCCATCTTTCGATATCAATAAGGAATAATATAGAATCGTATCATTCGGATAATTATTATGATATCTATTATCATAATAATAAACCCCTCTCACTGAAGCCATTGCTGTAGGATCAGGTTTCCCAAGCTTTTGCGTTTTAATATATGCTCCATTATCTGCATTATAATATAGAAGAGATTGCCTGAAATTATCAAATATGACTAATTCCCTGCTTTGCTCATTGACAACAAAAGCATTGATATTCGTATATTCACCAGGTCCTGCTCCTTTAGCATCTATGTTATAAATGACATTGCCTTGCATATCGTAACAAATAATTCTGGAAAGTCTATCATGCACATAAATTTTCTCGTTTTTAATTTGTACTTCCTGTATGGAGGTCAGTAACGGTTCAGCAGCCAGTTGGATATAAGAAGTAGCTTCAAGGAAATTTCCTAAATTCTCAAAATTAAAGTCTTCTACTTCCACCGTTATAGTTTGTAGATTCTCTGTAGTAATGTTCCCTATTTGAGACAATCCATATTCTTTTTTATTCTTGCTTTGGCAAGAATAAAAAGAAAAAAAGAGTATTATAATATAATAGATATGTTTCATAATGGGTTACAAACTAGAATCGTTCTCCACATTGTACAGGAGTGCATGAATAAGGAACCGCACAAAACACACAAACCCTTTCTACACTACTTGTAAACCAGCCACCTCCCAACTGAAGTGTACAACGTTTCGTTTCTGGCTGTAACCAACTATCAGGTCCGGTCTCATCTTGTGCAAGAGACTCCACATTTGCCAATGTAGAATTAATAAAATCTGCCAACTCAGAGTTCTGTTTAAAATACTGTTGCATAAATGCGAACATAAAACAAATTGCAAGTAAAACAAAAACTTTCTTTTTCATAATAACTAAAATTTAAAATTAAACATTAATTCAGATATTTATCTTGTACTATGTAATAAAATTCAGTAGTCAAATCTGGTAATTCTGACATCGGAAAAAAAAGATCCTTAATATATAGTTCTCTATTCGTAACAAAATAGAAAGGCAATTCTGCCTCTTCCAATATTGGTTTTTCTATCCGAAATACCTTAGCTGTGTCAATATGATTAATGGCTACAAAAGCCTTAAAATCTCTCAAACTTTGAGTCTCAATAAGAATATTAACAGACTTCATTTTTCCCGTAATATTCTTCAATTCGGATTCAATACAGCTACTGCAATCCGAAAGAGAAAATTTATAGAAAAGCTTATATCCATCATTAAATTCGAGACTAAAAGGTCGCTTTTGCCTATCAACTATCAGATCTAAATCTTTAATTCTCTCATTAGTGTATTTATGACATTGAGTAATTGCCCAAACAGCAGAGCCCAATGCAATACTTTTCTCTAGCAGTTTCAGATTACATTCCTTTAACTTACTATTAATTTGACAGTTATTTCTAGTCATTATTATTAACCCTATTGAAAGAACAAACAATAATGTTATTAGAATATTATTCTGTTTTATTCTCATCCATTTACTATTTATTAATAACAAATGTAGGCATCTTCCCTCAATAAATAATCATTATCAAGATAGACAAATTCATTTTAATATTTATAAGACATACCATTGCATATCAATCAAATACAAGTATATCATCATAAATATGGTGGACAAATACGCCACCAAATAGTATAAACAGATACTAGTTATAATTAAAGAGAGGGAGGATTCAGAAATTCCAAATCCTCCCTCTCTTTTACAAACACCTATCAGTCCCCAAATGCTATTTTATTCTTCTCTTTCCTGATACTCCAGAATATCTCCCGGCTGGCAATCCAAAATTTTGCAAATGGCCTCCAGTGTAGAGAAACGGATAGCTTTTGCCTTTCCCGTTTTCAAAATAGATAAGTTAGCAGGTGTAATATCCACCTTTTCAGCCAGCTCTCCTAAAGATATCTTTCGTCGAGCCATCATTATATCAAGGTTTACTATAATCATATAAATCACTTTTATCAAGGTTAGGATTAAATAGTCAGGTCTTGTTCTTCCTTCATACGGATGCCTATTTTAAAAAGACAACCTATGAAAAGTATAAATACACCCAGCAAAAGATATATCATAAAAGATTCCCTACTTATTCCTTCCAAAGTGAAAATCCCTAGAATATATTGTAAGAGTCCAGCCATTTCCACTGTAACTCCAATAAAAACTATCAGATTAGCATTCCGCTTCGTAAACACTTCATTCCTCTTAACATTAGAAAGCATTATCCAAATAAAAATGCTGCATACAGCCATTGCTACTAATGTGATACTTCGGGAAAGCACCTGCCATATAAAATCATCAGTATCATCTTTTCCTAACTCATAACACAATTGCATGGTTTGAGTAAGCCATATCATAAGACAACTCGCGCAAATTACCAATAAACAAGACATTACAGTCTCCAATTCCTGCTTTCTATTTTTCTTAAATAAACTTTTCATCATATTCCTCCCTTTAAATAGTCAAGTCCTGTTCTTCCTTCATTTTCACACCTACGGCAAATATCTCGGTAAATAAAGCCAGTATCATATAGGAAAACCATGAAAAATGCAGTGTATATGGAGCCGTCACATAACCACTCAATTGAACTTGAGAAATCGCATCCCGATACTGAATATAATGCTCTACTTCCATACAAAAGCCTACAAGAATCAATGCATAGACAAAAATACGCATACGGTTTGCATTCTCACGTGTGAACACTTTACCACGACTCACAGATATCACTACCCGCATCATGCAATAAAATCCATAAAGGCCGAAAAGAGCAAAAGGAAAGATCAAGACCTTAAATGTTACTCTCCAGAAAGTGCTATCTATCTCAGTTTCCAATGATGTTATCCGATATGGAACCTTCTGTTGTATAGTAGTATTAAATAAAGAATCTGCCACTAAAGTCTCATCCGGTTTTACTGATACATCAATAGCTGAGAATTTGAATTCTGTACTATCTCCTGCCTCATTCCAGCCATCCACAAAGGCAGATGCACCATCTGACACCATATCACCAATAAAAACTATAATCACTAAGACTGCCAATATTCTAATCTTTTTCATTATTGTAATCTTTATTATATCGTTAACTCTTGTTCTTCCTTCATCTTCAGCCCAATGGCAAACACCTCTGCCACAATCAAGGCTGAAATCCCCAATACCAACGAAGTAATATGTACCATATCCGCCATGCTCAATGAATAACCCGGCACTGAAAAGACTTTTTCCACGTTATGGAAACTCAGAAACGCAAGAAGGAAGGTGCATACAAAACCGATAATAAGCAGCACTCCTAAACGCCTGAGCCGACGGACATTTTTCCAATTGAAGATATCAGATTTATTGATTGACACAATAAGGCGAATGAAAAGCACTACAGCCCAAATAATCGCAACGTAGTTCGCAATAAGAATCAAGAGAGAAATAATTCTGGACAAGACACTGGGTTGTGTATTCACACTAACAATCATTTGCCCGTAAGCAGCAGGTACGTACTCACCTGTTTTTTCATTGTAAACAGAATCAATTAAAATATCACCGCCCAAATCTTTTGGTACCAGTTGCACAACTTGTACATTGCTAATCTCCTCTTTAGCTTTTGCATCAATCTTGGAGTCAATACCTTTCTCGATCCCGGTTTTAATTCCCAAACCGACATAATAAGTAGTCTCCAAAACCGAATAACCCAGCACGAGCAATACGATCACGCAAAGAATATTCAATCTCCTTTTCATATTTCAGTAGTTGTATTAGATAATTTATAGGTATTCATCATTCTCCAGGACAATATAAACAAAAGGAAAGCAATTACGAGACCTGTCAGATAAGCTTTTTCTCCAATTAATTCACTGCTATATTCCACATCCGGGAATTTAAGAGCAAGATAAACAGAAAGGCTGTTGTTCATGATGTGAATCAGAATACAAGGTATCAGACTATGTGTCTTATAATAGATCCATGCAAGAATAAAACCGATCAGCGTAGCTCCTACCACTTGTGCCGGATTCATATGAAAGATACCGAATATCAGACCGGATATTAAGATAGCTACTACCGGGTTATACTTCTTCAGAAGAACTTTAGTGATTGCTCCACGAAACAGTAGCTCCTCCAAAATGGGTCCCAATATAGCTACACAAATAATTCCTAACCAACCGGATTGCAATAAATCAAAAGTATCGCTCAGCCAGTCAGGCAAAAATGTGAGATGGGACATTAAAAAGTCAATCAGATAAATCATGGAAATTCCCATCATAGCGCTCCAGGATAAATAAGATACAGACACTGGAGAGTATAACCTCTTATCTCCTGTCAAGTAGCCTTTTTGCCACAAATAAATCAGCATAAAAACAAATCCTACCAGCAGAGTGGGAGCCAAGGCAAATTCGCTTGCTCTGTCTACAGTACCGTATTTTACATACGCATAGATCATAGTGAATGGCCCCACTGCCAATGCCCCAAGAATTTGCATCGCCAAGTAAATAAGAGCCAGTTTTATTGCCGTTTTCATCGTTGTCGTCCTTTAGAGTTTACAAAGATATATTTTCTCTATTAAATCATCAAACGGTAGCTCCTATACCGCAAAGAACAGCCATCAACATGGAGAGGGAAATCACTAATAAAGAGATACTCATAAATGCCTTTTTCATAATCGTCAACCTTTATACGTTTTGTTATTCAATAATAATTTATCGTTTTTCGATATGCAAATAAAGAGGTATTTTTTGAAACTAACAAGTAAAACAGAAAATATTTATCGAAAAACAATAAAAAAGGTACGTTTTTCGATAATAATGCAAGAAATATAAAAGAGAAAGGGAAAATTAAAGATAACGGGAAGCCATTTCTTTATCTTTGTGAAGCTGGGCAATTAGTTCGTCTATGGAATCAAACTTCAATTCAGGACGGAGATAGCGGACAAAAGAAAGACAGATATATTGCTCGTAAATATCTGAATGGAAATTAAATATATTCACTTCAATGCTACGGTCAGTGCCGTTAGCTATTGTGGGACGATAACCAATACTGAGCATACCGCCATAAATCTGACCTGCCACAGTAACACGAACTGCATATACCCCATCAGAAGGAACCAACTTATCCGGATCATCCACCCGGAGATTTGCAGTAGGAAAACCTATTTTACGACCGACACGATAGCCACTTACTACCATACCGTTCAAGAAATAATCATATCCCAAACAAGCAGCAGCCTCCGAGACGTTACCTTCTGACAGTAATTGCCGGATAACAGAAGAACTGACCGCAACATCCTTATCTATATATGCACGTGCAAGAATAACTTCTATCCCCAACTCCTGCCCATAGCGTACATAATCATCAAAGCCTTCACTACGATTATGCCCAAAACGATGGTCGTATCCTATAACAAGAGCACGTATATTATAATGATTGTAAAGGAACAACATAAACTCCTTCGCTGAAAGGATAGCAACGTCAGGAGTAAAATCAAGCATCATGCAGTAATCCAGACCGGTTTCAGCAAGCAAGGAAACCTTTTCTTCACAAGTGGTCAGTAGTTCAGGGTGATACTCTGGCTGTACAACCTTGCGCGGATGCACAGGAAAAGTCACTACGCCCGAAGCAAATCCATGTGCAGCAGCCACTTCGCGTACCTGTTCAATCAGGTACCGATGTCCTCGATGTACTCCGTCAAAAAAGCCTATGGTAGCAACACAAGGCTGAGGAAGCACTTCCGGTATGTTACGAAGCAACTGCATTTTAACTCTCAACTTTCAATTCTCAACTAAACAAATGACTCCAGTCTTCACATGCTTTCGGCGTGTAGGTAGAAATACCCAATGTTTCCGCCACACGGCAATTCTCGGCAGAATCATCTATAAAGAAAGTTTCTTTAGGTTCTATGCCTGTTTCCTCCAACAGTTTCTCAAAAATAGCAACGTCCGGCTTCACCATCTTCATTTCATAAGAGAGGAAAATTCTCTCAAAATAATCTTCGACCCGGAAAGCCTTGTAATGGAAAGCATGTTTACACGACCACTTCCAGTGAATTTCATTGGTGTTGCTCAACAGATAGACCACATATTTCTCACGCAGTTTCAACAATAAATCCAACTTATAGGTAGGAATACTTCCCAGGAAACTATTCCAGGCTGCATCTATACGGGCATCAGTCACTACCTTCCCCATCTGTTCACGGATCGCATTCCGGAACTCCGCACTGGTAATCAGTCCTTTTTCATGCTGTAAGAAGAAACCCTGCTGATGACAAACATCGAGCATAGCCTCTACATTGGGCATGCCTAACTTTGCAAAATTCTCAATACAACGCTGGCGGTCCAAGTCAATCAATACGCCGCCAAAATCAATAATAAGGTTTTTAATTCCTTTTTCTTTCATTTTATTTCTGAGTTAAACGTCGGATGAAACGTATCGCCTCACCCACCCACAATACAAGTGAGGTGGAAGCAATAATAATCACCCAAGTGACTAAATCAAGCGGCACAGTACGGAATACGGCACCACCGAACTGTACTATAAGGAACTGCCCTACCAAGATAGCAAGTACTATCAGTTCCATACCATACGATTTGGAAATCCCTTTGAAAGCGGAGTCTGTAGTACCAAACACACGTGCATTGAAAAGGTTCCAAAATTGTAGCATCACGAAGAATGTGAAGAATATGGTCAGACGTTCCGGAGTCATGCCGCCCTCGGCATGGTTAAACCAGTACAACATTCCCATTAGTATAATAAGAAAAGCTCCCCCTACACCTAAAATATAGGAGCGCATGGCTTTCGAAATAATAAAGTCACTGCTACTGCGCGGCTTCTCTTGCATAACACTTTCGCTAGGCGGAATAGAAGCCAGAGCCAAAGCAGCAAAAGTATCCATAATAAGATTTACCCACAACATCTGAGTTACAGTAAGCGGCAATTCCGTGCCTATCAACGAACCAAGCAAAACGATAAGCAAGGCCACAAAATTAATAGTCAACTGGAAAACGATGAAACGTTGGATATTCTTGTACAGCGAACGCCCCCACATCACGGCAGTGCCGATACTATTGAAAGAATCATCGAGCAGGGTTATATCACTGGCTTCCTTGGCCACTGATGTCCCCGTACCCATAGAAAGACCTACCTGTGCATGGTTCAATGCAGGAGCATCATTTGTACCGTCTCCTGTTACTGCCACCACTGCACCTTTTTGCTGTAACAACTGCACCAGACGTTGTTTGTCTGTAGGACGCGCACGCGACATAATTTTCAGATCCATCACACGGCCGAGTGCTTCTTCATCTGTCAATTCTGCAAAAGCAGCTCCCGTAATCCGGTTACGTTCCGTATCTTCCGGTTTCCACAAACCAATCTGACGTGCTATTTCCGTAGCCGTACCCGGTGTATCTCCCGTAACAATCTTGATATCGATACCGGCAGACTGACATTTTGAGACAGCCGCAGGCACATCCTGACGAATAGGATCACTGATAGCGACCACACCCAGGAATGACAAATCATGATCGGCAACCAATTCCACACAATCCCTTGTATCCGTATCTTCTACGACTTTGAAAGCAAAACCAAGGGTACGCATCGCCATGTTCTGATAACCCAGCAATTGTTTTTCTACCGTAGAGCGATACTCTACCGCATCTACCCGTTTGCCATCCAGAATCACATCCTTACATTTGCCTAAAACAATCTCAGGAGCACCCTTCACGTACAATACTTTCTTACCCAGCAAAGGAGATTTCACCAAAGTCGCCATAAATTTACGTTCGGTGGAGAAAGTCAACTGATCCACAACCGGAGCATTCTCACGCAAATCCAGATAATCCCGATTTCTGCTATTCAACCATAAAAGCAAGGCCACCTCGGTCGGATTTCCTACTCCTTTCGGTTTTTCACCTTCGGCTATCTCTTCCAGAAAAGCTGTAGAATTGGTACTGATACCTTCTACCACCAGTTTGCTGATATCATCTTCACCGACTTCTCCGCCATTTTTCAGACCATAGAAGCTCGGCTCATAAACTTGCATCAGATTCTGAGTCAATGTACCCGTCTTATCCGTACAAATCACCGTAATTGCCCCCATCGTCTCGCAAGCATGCATTTTACGAACCAGATTATTGGTAGAAAGCATACGGCGCATATTCAGTGCAAGACTGAGCGTCACACTCATCGGCAACCCTTCGGGCACTGCAACCACAATCAGGGTTACTGCCATCATAAAGTATTGCAGAGTAGCTTTCAAAGCCGGAAGCCAGTCTGCAAAAGTATGGAAGGTTGAGAAAGGATATATCAGTATGACATCTTTAATAAAGAAAATGGCAAATGCCAATCCCGCTACAGAGAAACCGATCTTACCAATCAGATTGGCAAGTTTGGTAAGCTGTATGTTCAGCGGAGTAGGTTCTGTACTCTGCTCCGTACTCTGTCGGGCCACTTTTCCAATTTCCGTATCATCGCCCACGCTGAGCACCCGCATTGTTCCATGTCCGTCCACGACGGTAGTACCACGCAGCACACGATTGGAAGCATAGGTAGCTTCTTCATCAAAATCCGCTTCTACAGTCGTCTTATTTATAACGGGCTCACCGGTCAGATTTGATTCGTTAACCTGCAAAGATATGGCTTCCAGCAGTTCACCGTCAGCAGGTATTTCTTCTCCTGTTTCCAGGACAATAATATCTCCTACCACCACATCTTTCCGAGGTATTTCCTGCACACGACCATTACGGATAACTTTCACCAAAGTTTCCTCATTTACCGCATTCAGCAGATCGAATTTTTTATTAGCGTCATATTCAAAGAAGAAACCTATTCCCGTAGCCAGCAATATAGCGGCAATAATACCGATTGTCTCGGCATATTCATTCTCTACAACCGAGATGATCAGAGAAAATAGTGCAGCCACTAAAAGCACCCTGACAACAGGATCCTCAAACTTTTCAAGATATAACTTCCATAGGGAGGGACGCTTGGGGGGCGTTAACAGATTGACTCCGTACTTTTCGCGGCTTTTACTTACTTCGTCATCAGTAAGTCCGCCATGATAAAAATCATCCTTCATTGCAGTCATGCAAATTGTTAGCTTTAATTAAGAGCCGCAAAAATACAATATTAATTTGGAGATAGCGAATGTTATTAAATCTTTTTATAAGTTAGTCTTGCCATCAATCTCCGTGCCTTGCTCCTTTATCTGACGTCCATTAATCGGAAGGATAAACCAGAACGTGGATCCCTTACCATATTCAGATTCTACGCCAATCTTTCCACCCAACTTACGAATTATCATTTCGCAGATAGCCAGCCCCAGCCCGGTACCTTTTTTATTTTGCTCTACCCGGACAAAGCGTTCAAAAATATGATTTACCTTATCTTCCGGAATACCGCTCCCACTATCTTTCACATAGAAGTAGAGACCTTCAGCACAACGGTTATACCCAAAAATGATGCTGCCCTCATCTGTAAATTTCACAGCATTGGTCATGAAATTGGAGATTACCTGTTGCAAACGATTTCTGTCTGTATACATAATACATTCTTCAGAAGGCGTTTCCCTGATAATCTGAATAATGGCAGATTTATCTTCCAATCTCATACGGAACAACTGCTCTATGTCAAACATCAGCTGCTTGACATCCACCTCCGAGAATGTAAATTCCAATGTACCTGCTTCTATTTTAGAAAGGTCAAGAATATCAGCAATCAACTGCTGCAACAACTCGTTGTTAGAATGCACTATTTCCAGAAACTGCGCCTTCTCTTCTTCCGTACCGGCAGAAGCCAGCAATTCGGAGAAACCGACAATGGCATTCAACGGTGTACGTATTTCATGACTCATATTCGCAAGAAAGGCAGATTTGGAGCGATCCGCATTCTCCGCTTTTTCGCGGGCTCTGTTCAAATCCGCTTCTGCTTTCTTCAGTTGGGTTATATCATGCACAGTAATTACCATCCCCTCCTTATCGTCTATTTCCATGTATTCACCGGAAACATACGTATCACATTCCGCTACCTCACCTCTCCTATCCCGTATATCGAGTATAGCTTCCAAATCCGTGAAACTACTTTTAGCACGAAATGTCTCCTCAATCTTCTTTCGGATAGGACAACTGCCGCAAAGCTCATGTGTTCCACAACCGCCTTCGGCAGACAATGCATTGTTACAACGCAATAGATCGCCTACACGAACCAGCCTGCCTTCCGGTTTACGAGCTTTGGTGATATCATAGTAATTTGTCCGGGTAACAACAAAATCCCTATCTATTAAAAGAATAAAAGCATGGACATTTTGCAAAATAGAACGAAACAGTTCTTCGGAACCCCGCAATGCTTTCCTGGCATTTCCTGCTTTAAGTAACAGGCGCCTACTTCTACCGAGTTCAAATACATATAACAACAGTACCCCTACAAGCACCGCCATACCGACTAAAATTAATGTCGTCATAAAGAGTTCATTTACAATAAATATGAAACAAATATATCTCTTTCAGATCAAAACCGGAAACAAAAAGGCGGGATTTATTGTTATTTATACAGAAAACCTAAAAAATAGTTTTATGGACAAGTACATTTGCACCGTTTGTGACTACGTTTACGACCCTGAATTGGGCGATCCGGAAAATGGTATCGAGCCGGGAACATCGTTTGAAGACCTTCCTGAAGATTGGGTTTGCCCACTATGCGGAGTTGGAAAAGAAGAATTTGAGAAAGCGTCCTAAGACGCTTTCTTTTCTTTTACATCACTGCTTGCTTCCACTACATTCACCACATAATCACCCAGCTTTTCGCACTCTGCTATAATATCCATATAGTAAACGCCCATCTGATAATCATATTCTTTATTATTTACATCCAGAATATTCTGATTCTTCAGTTGATTGCGATAATTATTAATTTCATTCTCAATATTGAATGACTTATTCACGTCAATACTTTGGTGATCGGAACGTTCCACTACAACAATCATCTGTGCCAACGCATCATCCGTCAGTTTCATCATAAAGTGAATATGATCATATTGCTTTTCTGTGAAGTCCTGATTGGTCTGACGCTTACGGTTGACGGTACGCGCAAGATTATAGCAACTGTCACCGATACTCTCTATTTCCGTCACTTCACGGAGCATGGCACGAATTTGGAGCTTACTCTCCGAGCTCAAACGCCCGTCGGACACTTGGTTCAGATAATTGGCTATCTCCAACTCCATATTATCGCTGATATTCTCATATTTTTCGATACGGCTGAACAGCTTATTATAATCATCGTCTTTATCCGTATGCAGCAAGTCCTGCACCATATTGAACATACGATGAGTACGCTCTGCAAACAGGTGAATTTCCTTGCGTGCCTGCAATATGGAAAGTTCCGCCGTAGAAAGCATACCACCGGAGATGAAACGGAGTCTATATTCCTCGTCGGCTTCCTTCTGTGGAATAATGGCGCAAACCGTACGTTCTATCAGCTTTACAAACCAGATCAGCAGCAATACATTACAGATATTAAAGCAAGTGTGGAAAGCCGATAACTTAAATGAAACAGCTACCGCGGGATCTTTTGTTCCCATCACGTTTTCCACAAACCAGGATACAGCACTCGTAAACGGAGTGAAAAGACAAAGCACCCAGATAACGCCGAAGACATTGAATACCAAGTGAGCCAATGCAGCTCTCCTCGCCTGCGTATTACCGGTTAAAGCGGCAAGATTGGCGGTAATGGTAGTACCGATATTCTCTCCCAATACCAATGCAGCCCCCAGTTCAAAACTAATCCATCCATTGGCACACATGATAAGCGTAATGGCCATCGTTGCTGCCGACGCCTGCACAACCATAGTCAAAATAGTACCGATAAACACAAACAACAGAATAGAAATATATCCCATATCGGTATAGCTTTGCACAAAAGCCAACATTTCCGGATTCGCTTTCAAATCCGGCGCATTGGATTGCAGCATGGAAAGCCCCATAAAGAGGAAAGAAAAACCGAAAATGAATTCACCGATAGACTTACGATGACTTTTTTGAGAGAAGAGAAGAGGAATACCAAAGGCAAGCAGAGGAAGTGCGAAAGCGGCTATATCGACTTTGAAGCCTAATGCCGAAATAATCCATGCTGTAACGGTAGTACCGATATTAGCTCCCATAATTACGCCGATGGATTGGGATAAAGTCAACAGTCCGGCGTTTACAAAACTCACTACCATAACGGTAGTTGCGGAAGAGGATTGAATCAGTGCTGTGATCAGCACACCCGTCAGTACTCCGGTTACCCGGTTGGTAGTCATTGCCGTTAGAATTTTCCGGAGCCTGTCACCGGCAAACTTTTGAAGTCCTTCACTCATTATCTTCATTCCGTACAGGAATAATGCCAGTGAGCCAAGCAGCTTTAAAAAATCATAAAAAGAATATTCCATCTTTAATTAATTAGAAGGTTTTATGCCACATCTGTTATTATATCTATATTTAACGTATTAATCACCTAAAAAGGAGACGTCATGAAACACATGTTACAAATTTGTTGCAAAAATAATAATATTTCTAAAGAATTCCCCATCGGGAGTTCACTTTTGGATATTTATTACGGTTTTAATCTTAATTTTCCCTATCAGGTTGTCAGTGCGAAAGTTAATAACCGTTCCGAAGGACTGAACTTCCGGGTATACAATAATAAAGATGTAGAATTCCTCGACATACGCGACTCTTCCGGTTTGCGAACGTATGTGCGCAGTCTTTGCTTTGTACTGTACAAAGCCGTCAACGAATTGTTTCCGGACGGCAAACTATTTGTAGAGCACCCTGTATCCAAAGGCTACTTCTGCAACTTGCGCATTGGACGCGCAATTACGCTGGAAGATGTATCCGCCATTAAAAAGCGCATGCAGGAAATCATAGACAAAAACATCACATACCGCCGCACGGAATGCCACACTACCGAAGCTGTGCGCATCTTTAATGAACGGGGAATGACAGACAAAGTAAAGTTGCTGGAAACTTCCGGCTCTATCTATACCTATTATTACTCATTAGAAGATACGATTGATTACTATTATGGTAACCTACTGCCCAGCACCGGTTTTATCTGGCTGTTCGATATTGTGAAATATTACGATGGGCTGTTGCTTCGCATCCCCAACAGACAAAATCCCAATGTATTGGAAGAAGTGGTCAAGCAGGAAAAAATGCTCGATGTCTTCAAAGAACATCTCCGTTGGAACTACATCATGGGGTTGGGTAATGTAGGAGACTTCAATCTTGCCTGCGAACAAGGACATGCCACTGACCTTATCAATGTGGCCGAAGCACTGCAGGAAAAGAAAATAGCCCAGATCGCCGACGATATCTACCACCGGGGCGAAAATGGAAATCGGGTAAAACTGGTACTTATCTCCGGTCCGTCATCTTCGGGTAAGACCACTTTCAGCAAACGTCTTTCCGTACAGCTTATGACGAACGGACTTCGTCCATATCCTATAGCTTTGGATAATTACTTTGTGAACCGGGAAGATACCCCAAGAGATGCTAACGGTGATTATGATTACGAATCACTTTACGCACTCGATCTCAAAAAATTTGAGGAAGACCTGAAAGCTCTGTTGAGAGGTGAAGAGATAGACTTACCAAGCTTCAACTTTACCACCGGGCAACGTGAATATAAGGGTGATAAGTTGCGGATAAATGAGCATACCATCCTTATTCTGGAAGGTATCCATGCATTGAATCCAGAACTCACCCCGCAAATACCGGCAGAAAATAAATACAAAATCTATGTGTCCGCCCTGACTACTATTTCTTTGGACGATCACAACTGGATTCCCACAACGGACAACCGTTTGTTACGCCGTATTATCCGCGATTTCAACTACCGTGGTTACTCGGCACGGGAAACTATTTCCCGCTGGCCCAGTGTACGAGCCGGAGAAGACAAATGGATCTTCCCTTATCAGGAGAATGCCGATGTGATGTTCAACTCGGCACTGCTGTTTGAGTTTGCCGTACTGCGCTGTCATGCCGAACCCATACTGACCAGTGTGCCACGCAACTGTCCGGAGTATGCCGAAGCGTACCGTTTGTTGAAGTTCATTAAATATTTTACACCCATACAAGACAAAGAAATACCGTTTACCTCATTATTACGTGAATTTTTAGGCGGAAGTAGTTTCAAATACTAAAAGATTATTTTACTTTTGCTTGCAAATTCATATAAATAGTTATGCTCATGAAACAATTTGCTTTCATTCTATCTCTCGTATTGTGTTTAAGCACAATGACTCTCGCGCAAAACACCAGCCGCGCCGATGAGCTAATGCAACAGGCACAAACTAACCTGAAACAAAAAGAATATATTAAAGCCCGTTACCTTTTCCTGCAAGCTTACAATGCTTTCTCTTCACAAGAGAAGTACGACAAGGCTGTAGAGTGCGGTATTAACGCCAGCGCCCTCTATCATCGGGAAAACTATTATAAGGAAGCTTTCGAGCTGTTGCGCGGTGCGGAACTGCTGGTTACAGGAGGCGAACAGAAAAGTGGCAAGGCTATGCCGGAACTGCGTTTCCGTATCAATAAAGAGCGCCTGCAAATGTATATCAACCTTAAGAACCCTGCCCGAGCCAAAGAGCAGCTGACCAAGCTGGAAGAAACAGCTAAAGTTGTCAAAAACGACTCCCTTAATAATGATTTGCTCTACACTCAGGCCAATTATTATTATACTTTCGGCATGAACTCGCAGGGAGATGCCTATATCAACCGCCTGATCGGTCAATATAAGGAACAGAAAAACTACGCCAAAGTAGACGAGTCTTATAAGACATTGATCGACATTGCCCGCAAAGCAAATAATGCCGGACTGGTGGCCCGCACTTACGACAAGTACATTCTTTGGACGGATTCAGTGAAAGCACTTACCGCCCAGGATGAACTCAATGTTCTGAAACGGAAATATGACGAGAGCCTGCAAACTATCGAAGAAAAAGACAACTCTCTCTCCGCCAAACAGTACATCATCATTGGTCTTTGTATTCTCGCCGGACTCCTTGCTGCTGTATTAGTACTGGCAGGTATCGTATTGTTGCGTTTCGTCCTCCTTACCCGGAAACAAAAGAAAGCCATCCAGATAGCGAACGAACACAATGAACTGAAAACCCAGTTTATCCAGAATATCTCAGCACAAATGGAGCCAACTCTGAACACTCTGGATGCAACGCAACCGGGCGTTCGTGCCCTAAAGGGGTTTGCAGAACACATCCAAGAGCTGTCCGATCTGGAGAATACGTTAGCAGAGACTTACGAAATGCGTGAAATCAACATCAATACTTTCTGCGAAAGTGTTATGGATAAGATTAAAAGCGGCTTGAAACCAGACATAACTACCGCCGTCAATGCACCGAAACTCAGTGTGAAAACGAATCCGGAACAACTTGAACGCATTCTTCTCCACCTGCTGAACAACGCCGCCGAGTTTACTCCCGAAGGCGGCAAAATCTGGCTGGACTTCAAAAAACGTGGAGCACATACTCATCAGTTCATCATAAGCGATACAGGAACCGGCATTGCCGAAGAAGAGCAGGCAGACCTGTTCAAGCCTTTCACCAAAGTGAAAGACCTTACAGAAGGTGACGGTTTAGGACTACCTATCTGTTCTCTAATTGCTACTAAAATGAATGGTAACCTGACGTTGGATAGCAGTTATACCAAAGGTTGTCGTTTTGTTCTGGAACTGCATACCTAATAAAAAACATACCTAAAATCAATAGCCCCTATTTCCGGATTATTCTCCGAAATAGGGGCTATTGATTTTCCAAATCGACATTACATTGTTTTATCATTAGAAACGGGTACTTTTGCAAGCTGCAACAACAAATGATAAATCAATGAAATCCAAGTTCTTAGCCATACTATTATTTACATCTTGTATAATAGCAGCTTGTACTCGTTCCAGTCTGAACACCCAACTTGTACAAGCCGATTCTCTCATACAAAAGCTTCCAGACAGTGCCTTACACTTTTTACAAAGCATTCAGTCGAAAGAATTTCATTCAGCAGCCGACCGCGCATATTATGCACTATTATTGACGCAAGTCAAAGATAAGAATTTCATTCTGCAAACTGAAGATTCTCTGATACGTATTGCAGTGCAATACTATGATTCTACTAAAAATACAGCCATGCAGGCAAGGGCACATTATTATTTAGGATGCATTTGGAGAAACAAAGACGACCATCCGGAAGCCTTAAAAGAATTCTTTAAAGCAATAACTTATTCAAAAAAAGTCTTTGACAATAGTTTATCTGGGCATATATACAACAATATAGCCTATTTATACTATTTACAAAGATTAAATGGACAGGCCGATTCAATCTATCAAATAGCAGAAAAATTAGCAATAGTGGAGAAAGACTCCATTCTTTGGGCTGACGCACTATCCCAACGAGGAATGATAGGTATAAGAAAAGGAAAAGAGTGCTATCAAGAAGCAGAACAAAAAATACTCCATGCTTTCAATATTTCATGCAATATAAACCAAAGAAATATGATAGCTAAAACAGCTTATTCATTAAGTCTGCTATATGGACGCATGAATATGGGAGAAAAAGCTGTTGAATTCGCGAAACTCAATATCAGCAATCAATATAATTCAAATGCATTGGACAGGGCTTATTTAGTTTTAGGTGATGCATATTATAAAATATCCCAATATGATTCCGCCTCAATTTATTTAAATAAAAGCCTTTATAGCGAAGACTACTATACCAAAGCAGGCGCTTATATGCGTTTAGCCGATATTGCCAAAAAGCAGGGACAATTAGAAAAAGCACTTGAAATGGAAAGAAAATATTCTTCTTATCTGGATAGTGCCCAGCAAAAACAACAAAGTGCCGAAATCGTCACAACTGAGAAAAATATACTAATACAGCGTAAACAATCAGAGTTCAAAGCAAATTTAGGCCAAGTTTATTATTATATAACCGCAGGAATTACAATCTTCTTGGCATTATTCCTCGTATTATGGAAAAGATACAAAAAAGAAATAATCAACTTCAAACAGAAAGAAATAGAACTGAACAAGAAGACAGAAGAGCTACTTCAAAAGAAAAATGAGCAAATCAGTTTTCTACAAAAAGAAATAGAACTACATAACTATAGTCAAACAGAAAAGCAAACCCTAAAGGAGGAGTTACATACCTTAAAAACAGAACGCCAAGTATTGCTTAAAGAATCTTATGAGCATTCTGAAGTATATGTAAAAATGAAACGAATCATCCAATCATATAAAAAAACAGATAAATCGAGCGAACATTTCGATGAAGAAGATTGGAAGCAACTAATTGCAGAAACCGATATACGCTGGAATGATATAACTATTCGCTTGGCCACAAGATATCCATTATCGCAAGATGAAATACATCTCTGTTGTCTGTATCTGACAGACATACCTACCAGTCATCTCAGATATATAATGGAATGTAGCAGGGATGCCATATATAAAAAGACTAAGAAAATATTGGAACAGAAAATGAAATGTGCCGATAAATCAACATCACTTCGTGATATTTTAGAGAAACTACTATAAAAATAAGAGTAAATTCCAGATAATAAAGCCTTTTTCCTACATTTCTACACTTTTTATACACTTTCATTGAATAAATTCTCTCTAAATTTGCCACCGTCATAACAAATTAAAAGTATATCTTATGAAAAAGTTATTATTTGCATTTTTCGTGTTAACTGTAGTATTGGGTAGCACTACATTGCAAGCCCAGGATCGTTTTTCATTTGCCGATGATGATGAAAGGGAGATTCCACTAGACCCCGTAGGATCTAAAGAAGGTGGTCCTATAGCCCGGAGCATCATCATCCAGCCCGCCAGTGCCTATGTTAATAGTGATATAGTCACTGTAGTTTTCAACAAGGATTTTCCTTCTGCAAGCATTACCATTACAAATGTTTCTACAGGAGCAGTCGTTTATTCTGAGACTTATTCCATGCCTACACTTATTACAATCAATGTAAGTGCAGAAAATTCCGGAGAGTATCAGATAGAGATTGTATCAGATGAAATTCGCTTAAGCGGATCTTTCGCTCTCTAACAAAGAACCTAACCTAAACTTTAACTATAAATTTAGACTATGCTGGGAGATGATTATGCCACCAGTGAAGTAGTCCATCACTTTTTACGGTCATTGACCGTAAAAGTGAGCAGGACTACTATATGCCGTCTGCTCGACAATCCGTTGGGCAACACCATGCAAGGCATTAGTGACGCCTTAGATGCACTTCATGTAAAGAACGTCGTTTACCAACTTCAACCCCAATATCTGGAGAAGCTGCACGGCCCGTTCATTACCCAATTGGAAA
>ERZ791903.253-NODE-253-length-84000-cov-4.118268_pt1 | contig 84000 bp, 88 predicted proteins | sample MGYA00510148_ERZ791903 | MGnify/ENA primary metagenome ERZ791903 (study PRJEB30046, sample SAMN00792080) | human gut metagenome | study: EMG produced TPA metagenomics assembly of the A metagenome-wide association study of gut microbiota in type 2...
TCGCGCTCCGCGCAAACCCGCTCCCGCAGCCGCTGCTAAGGAAGGAGAATAAACATGCTTCAACCAAACAGAACTAAGTACCGTAAGGACCAGAAAGGCCGTAACTACGGTCTGGCCCAGAGAGGTGCTAAGGTTTCTTTCGGCCAGTTCGGTCTGAAAGTTACAGAACGCGGTCGTCTGACAGCTCGTCAGATCGAAGCTGCCCGTCGTGCGATCACTCGTCACATCAAGCGCGGTGGCCGTGTATGGATCCGCGTTTTCCCGGACAAACCCATTTCCTCCAAACCGGCTGAAGTCCGTATGGGTAATGGTAAAGGCAATCCCGAATTCTGGGTTGCTTTGGTTCAGCCGGGCCGCGTCATTTATGAACTTGACGGTGTTGATGAAGCACTTGCTCGTGAAGCTTTCCGCCTTGCCGCGGCCAAGCTTCCGCTCAAGTCCATGTTCGTTACACGTCAAATCGGCCAGTAATAGGAGTGCAGAATGAAAGCCAAAGATTTACGCGCTATGGACGAAGCTGCGCTTAACAAAGAACTGCAGGATCTTCTGAAAGCCCAGTTTAATCTGCGCATGCAGAAGTCTCATCAGCAACTTGAAAACACGAGCCTGATTCGTCAGACACGCCGCGACATCGCCCGCGTCCGTACGATTCTTGCTCAGAAGGCAGCGACGAAATGAGCGAAAACAAACTGACACGCACGCTGATCGGCAAAGCTATTAGCACCAAGATGGACAAGACTGTTACGGTTCTTGTCGAACGTAAGGTTAAACACCCGATCGGAAAGATCGTCGTCAAGAGCAAGAAGTATCATGTTCATGACGAAAACAATGACGTTAGAGAAGGCGATATCGTCGAAATCTCCGAAACACGTCCGATTTCCCGCACGAAATCCTGGACAGTTTCCAAGATCGTCGAACGTGCTGAAATCTAATTGATTTGTAAATAGATCTTAATAAGCACTTTAGAGAGCTTGCAATGTTATCCGTGTATCGGATATACTTGCGGCTCTCTAGTTCTTTTTGCGAAAGAATTTCTTTCGGATTAAGTAGTTAGAGGTTCTTGGGGTTCCGGTTTTTTTGAACAACCCACAAAGCTTGCGGGTATCTGTGAGATTGAATTGGAAACTCTTCTCCCGGACGGGACCAAAACTGGCCGAGCGCCGCGAATCGCGTCGAACTCGGAATAAGTTGGAATATATAAAACCATGATTCAGATGCAATCTAATCTGGACGTAGCCGACAACACCGGTGCACGTTCAGTTCAATGTATTAAAGTGTTGGGCGGCTCCAAACGCCGTTACGCTAATATTGGCGACATTATCAAAGTGACCGTCAAAGATGCAGCCCCGCGCGGCCGCGTCAAAAAAGGCGAAGTCTACTCTGCCGTTGTTGTTAGAACTGCTAAAGGCGTTCGTCGTCCTGACGGCTCTTCTATCTGCTTTGACGGCAATGCTGCTGTTTTGCTTAACAACAAACTGGAACCGATCGGAACACGTATCTTCGGGCCGGTTACGCGTGAACTGCGTACCGAACGCTTCATGAAGATTGTTTCCCTCGCTCCTGAAGTTCTCTAAGGAGAGGATGGAAATGCAACGTATCCGTAAAGGTGACGAAGTTATCGTTATCACCGGCCGTGACAAGGGCAAGAAAGGCACTGTTACAGCTGTTCATGACGATGGAAAAGTCGTCGTTGAAGGTATCAACATTGTTAAGAAGCACGTCAAGCCGAACCCCATGCTGGGCCAGGCCGGCGGCATTATGGACAAGACGCTTCCGATCGAAGGATCCAACGTCATGCTCGTCAACCCGAAAACCGGCAAGGGTGACCGTGTCGGCTTCAAAGTTGTTGACGGCAAGAAAGTTCGCGTCTTCAAGAGTGACGGTGCCGTTGTCGGCGCTAAGGCATAAGAGGTCGCAGATAAATGTCTCGTTTTTTGAATAAGTACCGTGACGAAGTGATTCCGGCCCTGACAAAACAGTTCGGCTACAAAACCGAAATGCAGGTTCCCCGTATCACCAAGATCACTCTGAATATGGGTGTCGGCGATGCAGTCAACGACAAGAAGCTTGTTGACCACGCTGTCGAAGATCTGACCAAGATTTCCGGTCAGAAGCCAATCGTTACCAAAACTCGTAAAGCCATCGCTAACTTCAAGATCCGTGAAAACATGCCCATCGGCTGCATGGTCACGCTTCGCGGAGAGCGTATGTATGAATTCCTGGACCGCTTAGTCACTATCGCTTTCCCGCGTGTTCGTGACTTCCGTGGTGTCAGCGCCCGCTCTTTCGACGGCCGCGGCAACTACAACATCGGTCTGAAGGAACAGATCATTTTCCCGGAAATTGAATACGACAAGATCGACAAGCTCCGTGGTATGAACATCAGCATTACGACAACCGCTAAGACGGACGAAGAGGCCAAGGCACTTCTTTCTGCCTTCCACTTCCCGTTCCGTAACTAAGCGAGGTGATTTAATTGGCTAAGCTCGCATTAATCAATCGTGAACTCAAGCGCAAAGCCTGCGCTCAGAAGTTTGCTGCTAAACGCGCCGCTCTCAAAGCGGTCATTAACGATGCTACCCGCTCGATGGAAGAGCGCATGGAAGCACGCAACGCACTTCAGTCTCTGCCCCGTGACGCAAGTCCGTGCCGTCAGCGTAACCGCTGCGAACTGACCGGTCGTCCCCGCGGAACATTCCGCAAATTCGGTCTGGCAAGAGGCAAGATCCGCGAAGCGGCTATGCATGGTGACATTCCCGGCCTGACAAAGGCCAGCTGGTAAGCGAGGAGATTACAAAATGAGTATCAGTGATCCGATCGCCGACATGCTGACCCGTATTCGCAACGGTCAGATGGTCGACAAAACGGAAGTGACTATGCCTTCTTCCAAACTGAAGGTAGCTATTGCAAAAGTTCTCGAAGACGAAGGCTACATCGACGGTTACACCGTTGACGCCAACGACGGCAAGCCCGTTCTTCGTATTGGTCTTAAATACTATGCCGGTCGTCCCGTGATTGAAATGATTGAACGCGTTTCTCGTCCCGGACTGCGTGTGTACAAGAACCACGAAACAATTCCTCAGGTCATGAACGGCCTCGGAATTGCGATCATCTCCACACCGAAGGGTGTGATGACCGATCGTAAGGCTCGTGCAGCAGGTATTGGCGGCGAAGTTCTTTGCGTCGTTGCCTAAGCCGGAGGTAGGAAATATGTCACGAGTTGCTAAGATCCCAGTCGTTCTGGGCAAAGGTGTAGAGGCCAAGATCGAAAACGGTTTCATTACCGTTAAAGGTCCGAAGGGCACTCTTTCTCAGAAGCTTAATCCGGCTGTCGAAGTTACGATCGACAACGGCGAAGTTCATTTCAAGGCCATTGAGCCGACAAAGTTCTCCAACGCCATGAGCGGTACGCTCCGCGCTCTGGTTAACTCCATGAACATCGGCGTGACCGAAGGCTTCACCAAAAAGTTAAATCTGGTTGGCGTGGGCTACAAAGCTCAGGCTCAGGGCAATGTCCTGAATCTGTCTCTCGGTTTCTCTCATCCTGTTGCATACAAGATGCCTGAAGGAATCGAAGTCAAGACCCCGACACCGACTGAAATTGTGATTCACGGCGCTGACAAGCAGAAAGTCGGACAGGTTGCTGCGGAAGTTCGCAGCTACCGCGAACCTGAACCCTATAAGGGCAAGGGTGTCCGCTATGCTGATGAAGTTGTGATCATCAAGGAAACTAAGAAGAAATAAGCGGGCGGAGGCTTAAAGTGATCGACAAGAAACAAAATCGTCTGCGTCGTGCGCGTGCCACGCGTGCCCGCATCAAGGACATGAAGGTTAATCGCCTGACTGTTCATCGTACAAACCTGCACATCTATGCACAGATCATCTCTGCTGACGGTAAGAATGTTCTCTGCGCTGCTTCTACGCTCGAACCCGAAGTTCGTGCACAGTTAGCTGGTGTGACAGGAAAGGGCGGCAACGTCAACGCTGCAAAACTCATCGGTACACGCATTGCTGAAAAAGCAAAAGCTGCCGGAATTGAGTCTTGCGCATTCGACCGTGCCGGATATCGTTTTCATGGCCGTATTGCCGCGCTTGCCAACGCAGCGCGCGAAGCCGGTCTCAAGTTCTAAGGAATAGCTAAATGGCAAAGAATCCCAAAAACGCAGTTGCCGAGGAACAGGACGACGGCATTCGCGAAAAAATGATTGCGGTCAATCGTGTTACCAAGGTTGTTAAAGGCGGCCGTATTCTCGGTTTCGCTGCTTTGACAGTAGTTGGTGACGGCGACGGACGCATCGGTATGGGCAAAGGCAAGTCCCGCGAAGTTCCTGTTTCCGTTCAGAAAGCAATGGACCAGGCTCGCCGTGCCATGGAAAAAGTACCTCTTCGCAACGGTACCATTTTCCACGCTGTTGAAGGCCATCACGGTGCTTCCCGCGTTATGCTCCATCCGGCTCCCGAAGGTACCGGCGTTATCGCCGGCGGCCCGATGCGCGCCATTTTCGATGTGATGGGCATCCGCAACATCGTTGCCAAGTCCCATGGCTCTTCCAATCCTTACAACATGGTTCGTGCCACTCTTGATGCACTGAGCAAGCTTCGTTCTCCGAGCGAAATTGCTGCCAAGCGCGGTAAGACCGTTGAAGAACTCATCGGTTAAGAATCTGGAGTTTAGAAATGGAAAAGAAAACCGTTAAAGTGACCCTCGTCAAGAGCCCGATCGGCTGCAAAAAAGCCCATCGTCAGACTGTTCTCGGTCTGGGTCTCAAGAAAATTCGTCAGACACGTGAGCTGGAAGACACTCCTGCCGTCCGCGGCATGATTAACACGGTCTCCTACCTGGTTCGTGCTGAATAATTGAGGATTAGACAATGAAACTTAATACTATTCAGCCGGCAGCCGGTTCCAAGAGCGCTTCTCACCGCGTCGGTCGCGGTGTCGGCAGCGGCTGGGGCAAGACTGCAGGCCGCGGCCACAAAGGTCAGAAGTCCCGTGCAGGCGGCTTCCATAAAGTCGGTTTCGAAGGTGGCCAGATGCCTCTGCATCGTCGTCTGCCGAAGCGCGGCTTCACTTCCTGGACCCATGAATTCGTCGCTGAAGTTCGCTTGAGCGATCTTGAAAAACTGGGTCTGGACGAAGTCAACCTGGCAGATCTGATCAACGCTAATGTGATCAAATCCAACATGAAGGACGCTCGAGTGATCCTCTCCGGAGAAATCACTCGCAAAGTTACCGTCCGCGGTATGTCTGTCACCAAAGGTGCCAAGGCCGCTATTGAAGCAGCCGGCGGTTCCGTTGTTGTAGACGCTGACAAATAATTTGAGATAAGGAATTAAACGTGGCCAAGAACATTCCAGCGAAAGCCGGCAGTAAATACGGCGACTTATATAGACGTCTGATTTTTCTTGTTTTGGCTCTCGTTGTCTATCGTATCGGCACGCATATTCCGGTTCCCGGTATCGATCCAGATACCTTAAAAGAGCTGTTTAATCAGCAGCAGGGCGGCATCTTAGGGCTGTTCAACATGTTCTCGGGCGGCGCCCTGTCCCGTTTCTCCGTTTTCGCGCTTGGTATCATGCCGTACATTTCGGCATCGATTATCATGCAGATGCTTTCTTACGTACTGCCTTCTCTGGAATCTCTGCGTAAGGAAGGTGAGTCCGGCAGAAGAAAGATCACGCAGTACACCCGTTACGGTACACTGCTTCTCGGTTTGTTCCAGGCTCTCGGTATTGCCGTGGCCCTGGAAACACAGCCGGGCCTGGTCATTGACCCGGGCTTCTTCTTCCGCAGCGTCTGTGTGATTTCTCTGGTTACCGGCACCATGTTCCTGATGTGGTTAGGTGAGCAGATTACAGAGCGCGGCATCGGCAACGGCATTTCGATCATCATCTTCGCAGGTATCGTCGCCGGTCTTCCGGCTGCGGTCAGCGGTTTGTTCCAGTTGGTTTCCACCGGCGCGATCGGACCTCTGTCTGCGATTTTCATCATTGCGATCGTGATGCTGGTGACGGCTTTTGTTGTCTTCATCGAAAGAGGACAACGCCGTATTACCGTCAACTATGCAAAACGTCAGGTTGGAAACCGCATTTACGGCGGCCAGAGCTCTTATCTTCCTCTGAAGATAAACATGGCCAACGTGATTCCGCCGATCTTTGCATCTTCGCTGATTCTCTTTCCGGCTACTTTAGCCAGTTGGTTTACCAGCGGCGAATCCACTCGCTGGATTCGTGACTTAGCGGCTTCTCTTTCTCCGGGTCAACCGCTTTATACATTGCTCTACGCGGCCTTGATCGTTTTCTTTGCATATTTCTACACGGCATTGGTTTTCAATCCGAAAGAAACTGCAGAGAACCTCAAGAAGAGCGGTGCTTTCGTTCCCGGTATTCGTCCGGGCGAACAGACCTCTCGTTATATTGACAAGGTCCTGCTTCGCTTAACACTTGCCGGTTCGATCTATTTAGTGTTTGTCTGTTTGGTTCCTGAGTTCCTCAACCTGCGATTCAACGTTCCGTTCTACTTCGGCGGTACATCGCTGCTGATCGTTGTGGTCGTGACAATGGATTTCATGAGTCAGGTTCAGGCTTATCTCATGAGTCATCAATACGAATCTCTGCTGAAGAAAACAAACTTCCGCGGATTCGGTCCCGGTTCACTTCCCCGCTAACGGGTTGTAACCATTTAAAAAATTGCTATAAAGAGCGGGATTAGTTTATAATCCCGCTCCTTATGCTTTACTCTGTCTTCTGCACTACATTGGACAGAGTCGGTTCTGTATGAAGTCTTCGCGAGAGGCTTCCTACACTTTTGGAGATAACTATGAAAGTAAACGCTTCGGTCAAAAAAATGTGCCGTAAGTGCAAGATCATCAAGCGCAAAGGCGTGGTCCGCGTTATCTGCTCGGATCCCCGTCATAAACAGCGCCAAGGCTAATTAGAGGTAAATAATGGCTCGTATCGCCGGTATTAACATTCCGCCGAATCAGCACGCTGAAATCGGCTTGACTGCCATCTATGGCATCGGCCGTCCCCGTGCCCGTGAAATTTTGGAAGCGGTTGGTGTTGAAAAAACTAAGAAGGTTAAAGATTTAACAGACGCCGAACTCGAACGCATTCGTGATGCGATCAGCAAGCTCACTGTTGAAGGCGACCTTCGTCGTGAAATTCAATTGTCAATTAAACGCCTTATCGACTTAGGCACCTACAGAGGCATGCGTCATCGCCGCGGTCTGCCCGTTCGCGGTCAGCGCACTCGTACGAATGCACGCACTCGCAAGGGTCCGAAGAAAGCTGGCGTCGCTCTCAAAAAGTAAGGTAAAGGACGACTATGGCAGGAAAGATTCCTAACGCTCAGCAGATCGCTGCTCAGCGTGCTCGTAGAAAAGTTAAAAAAGTTGTGACCGAAGGCATCGCCCACGTTCACGCTTCCTTTAACAACACAATCATCACTATTACTGACCGTCAGGGCAATGCTATTGCAGCTTCCAGCTCCGGCGCTCAGGGTTTCAAAGGCTCTCGTAAGTCCACTCCGTTCGCAGCTCAGGTTGCTGCCGAGCAGGCCGGCCGTCACGCCCTTGAATATGGCTTAAAGAACGTTGAAGTCCGCATTACCGGACCCGGACCCGGCCGTGAGTCGAGTGTTCGCGCTCTCAACGCTCTTGGTATTCGCGTCACTTCCATTCAAGACGTTACTCCCGTTCCTCACAACGGTGTTCGTCCTTCGAAGCGTCGTCGTGTTTAATAACTAATTCCCGCGTTTATCGTGAAATCGATGAACTGAATGTGGAAGACACAGGATAAGAGAAAAAATGGCTCGTTATACCGGACCTAAAGAAAAGCTCGCACGCCGTGAAGGCTGCGACTTGAATCTGAAGAGCGCTGTTCGCTCCTTCGATTCAAAATGCAAATCCGAATCTGCTCCCGGTCAGCATGGACGCACTTCCGGTGCTCGTCTTTCTGACTACGGTGCTCAGCTTCGTGAAAAGCAGAAAGTTAAACGTATGTATGGCGTTCTCGAACGCCAGTTCAGACTGTATTTTGCCAAAGCTGCCCGCAAACGCGGCAACACCGGCGAACAGCTCCTCAGCCTTCTTGAATGCCGCTTAGACAACGTTGTCTATCGCATGGGCTTCGGCTGCACACGTGCTGAAGCACGTCAGCTCGTTTCCCACTGCGCTATCAGCGTTAACGGCAACAAGGTTAATATTCCTTCCTACTCCGTTAAGGCCGGTGATGTTATCGCCGTCCGTGAAAAGGCCAAGAATCAGGTTCGCATCGCCGAATCCCTGAAACTTGCCGAGTCCAACGGTCTGCCCGACTGGGTTTCTGTTGACACCAAGAAATTGGAAGGTACTTTCAAGAATGTTCCTGCCCGTGACGAAATTTGTCCGGACGTGAACGAATCTCTGATTGTTGAATTGTATTCTCGCTAATTTGTAGTACCCCGGCAGTGTAGTGCGCTGCCGGTTTAGTTTTACACACGATCTCTTCCTTGAGGCTGAGATCGTCGTGTCATTTATGAGCCTCAATAATTCCTACAGCCTTATCGGTGTAACGAGCCGAGGGTATTGTTAAAAGGAAAATTAATGTCTGTAAATGCTCTCCTTAAGCCTCGCAGCATTGAAGTAGAAACTGCAGAAGGCAATCCTTATTCCGCCACCGTGACGATGGAACCGTTTGAAACCGGTTATGCGCACACTCTTGGCAATGCGCTGCGCCGTGTTCTTTTGAGCTCCATGGTCGGTTTTGCTCCGACAGAAGCTCAGATTGCAGGTGTTGTTCATGAATACAGCCAAATTGACGGAGTTAAGGAAGACGTGGTTGACATTCTTTTGAATGTCAAAGGCATCATCTTTAAACTTGAAAATCGTGACGAAGTTACGATCACACTTCGCAAAGAAGGCGAAGGCGTCGTCACTGCTGCAGACTTCGATCTGCCGCACGATGTCCAGATTCTCAATCCGGAACATGTCATTGCCAACCTTTCCGGCGGCAAGCTTGACATGCAGCTCAAGATTGAAAAAGGCCGCGGCTACCAGCCCGGTGATATGAGAGCACTTAAAGACGACTACAGCAAGGGCACGATCGGCCGCATCATCATGGATGCTTCCTTCTCCCCGATCCTGCGCGTTGCCTATCGTGTTGAAAACGCACGTGTCGAACAGCGCACCGACCTTGACAAACTCGTCATGAACATTGAGACGAACGGCGCCATTCTTCCTGAAGAAGCGCTGCGTCAGGCTGCCCATATTCTCCAGGATCAGCTTTCCGTCTTCGGCGGTCTGCCCACCATCGGTCTTGAACCCGTTGCTCCGCAGCCTGCTTTCGGCGGCGTGCAGCCTCAGGCTCCTGTCGAAGCTCCGATGGCTAAACCGCAGCCTCCGGTTGATCCGATTCTTCGTCGTCCGGTTGACGACCTGGAACTTACCGTTCGTTCCGCCAACTGCCTCAAGGCCGAAAACATTTACTATATCGGCGACTTGATCCAGAGAACCGAAAACGAACTGCTCAAGACTCCGAACCTCGGCCGCAAGTCCCTTAACGAAATCAAGGAAGTTCTTGCCGCTCACGGTTTGACACTCGGCATGAAGCTTGAAAACTGGCCTCCTGTCGGTCTTGACCACTAATCGCAGAACAATTTGTAGTACTTGTTTTATTTGAATTATTTGTAAGCAGTACCCGGCTCGGTTAGAATGCCGAGCCTACCCGCCCGCTCCGGTAGGAGATAGAAGAGACGGGAGATGCCTAAACGGCACCCTAACTAGAAACTTTTAAGGAATTTTAAAAATGCGTCATAAACTCGGACTTCGCAAACTGAATCGTACATCGGCCCATCGTCTGGCCATGCTTCGCAACATGATGAACTCTCTGCTTCGTCATGAAGCCATCAAGACCACACTGCCGAAAGCTAAAGAACTTCGTCGCGTTGTTGAACCGATGATCACTCTGGCCAAAGAACCGACAGTTGCGAACAAGCGTCTTGCCTTCAACCGTCTGCGCGATCGCGAAATCGTTGTCAAACTCTTCAACGAAATCGGACCGATGTTCAAAGACCGTAAAGGCGGCTACACACGTATCCTGAAAATGGGTTACCGTGTCGGCGACAACGCTCCCCTGGCTTATGTTGAACTTGTTCAGAAAACGACTGATGCTGCTCCTGCTAAAGAAGAAGCTCAGAAAGCTGAATAATTTCTCTGAAGTAATTTAAGACAAAGGCTCGCATTTGCGGGCCTTTGTTATATCCGCTCATTAGGAATGCGAAATATGAAGAATACAAAGAACAAACCGGCGGCAGAGGAGTCGACTTCAGTACGACTGGATAAATGGCTTTGGGCGGCGCGATTTTTTAAGACGCGTACTTTGTCTCAGGACAACATCGAACTCGGCCGTATTCGTATGAACGGCGTCAGACTGAAAGCAAGCAAAGAGATCAAGGTCGGCGATCAACTTGAAATCATCCGGGGCGATGAGCGTTTTATCGTTGTTGTTAAGGCCCTTTCTTCCAAACGAGGAAGTGCGACGGTCGCCCAAACACTGTACGAAGAAACGCCGGATAGCGTAGAGACGCGTACTCGAATCAAAGAAAACAGCCGACTCATGCCGATGCCGGGAAGCGATTATCACGGACGTCCTACCAAACGAGACGGCCGCAAAATTCGGCAGTTCATGGCCGAATTCGATCCTTCAAAAGACTTTTAAATCGGGGTCGTACCGACAACGTCCGTTGCCCGAAAAAATCAAGCCTCTGACGCCTAATCGGATCAGAGGCTTTTTGTTACCTGCGCTCTTTGTCAGAGCGCCGGAATCTGGTTATTTACGGCCTTCTTCGTTCAGCCAGCGAGCGACCTGAGGTGCAAAGTAAGTCAACACACCATCGGCCCCGGCTCTCTTGAAGCAGAGCATGGTTTCCATGATGGTCTTTTTCTCATCGAGCCAGCCGTTCTGGAAAGCTGCCATGAGCATGGAGTATTCACCGCTTACTTGATAAGCAAAGGTCGGGGCCTGGAATTCCTGTTTGACGCGCCAGAGGACATCCAAGTACGGCATACCGGGCTTGACCATGACCATGTCAGCGCCTTCTGCCAGGTCCAACCCGACTTCCCACAGGGCTTCATTGGTATTGCCCGGATCCTGCTGATAGACGGCCTTGTTGCTCTTTCCGAGGTTGGAAGCAGAGCCGACCGCATCTCTGAACGGGCCGTAGTAGCAGGAGGCGTACTTGGCGGAATAAGCCATGATCTTTGTGTAGATCAAGCCGTGGGCTTCAAGGGCGTCGCGAATAATGCCGATACGGCCGTCCATCATGTCGGAAGGTGCGACGATGTCTGCACCGGCCTGTGCCTGAGCAAGCATCTGTTTAACGAGCATTTCGATGGTTTCGTCGTTCAGGATGAAGCCGGTTTCGTCAATAAGGCCGTCCTGACCGTGTGTTGTGTAGGGGTCGAGTGCGACATCGCACATCACTCCGAGTTCCGGGAAGTGTTCTTTCAAAGAACGCACCACGCGAGGGATTAAACCGTCGGGATTGGCTGCTTCTCTGCCGTCGGGTGTTTTTAAGGAAGCGTCGATAGACGGGAAGAGAGCCATGACCGGAATGCCGAGTTTGACGCATTCTTCTGCCTGCTTGAGCAGGAGGTCTAAAGAAAGACGCTCTACGCCGGGCATAGAGGGCACCTGGACGCGTTTGTTGTTGCCTTCGATGACGAACACAGGGTAGATCAGATCGTCGACGCTAACGCGGCTTTCGCGCATTAAACGGCGGGAGAAATCATCATGACGCATTCTGCGCATGCGAACGGAAGGGAATTTGCCTAATGTCTGCATTTCGATTCTACGTTTGTAAGTAAAGAAAAAGCTCTATGGATAATCATAGAGCTCAATCGTGAAACAAAAATTAAATTTTAGCTGCCTAAGGGTAAGTTCAGCCATGTACAAAGCACGTTCTGAAGTTGCTCAACGCCTTCTTTCTTAAGGCCTGAGAAAAGCTGGACGCTTACATGGCTGCCCATCGTCAGAGCTCGATCTTTAACGGCGTTTAAGACCTGACGTTTTTCCATGGTCTTGAGCTGGTCGGCTTTATTCAGCAGGAGATGAAGCTTGAGATCGGGTCTGACGGAGAGGAAATCCAATAGGAATTCGTCTGCAGGCATGAAGGGTCTTCTGGCGTCCATCACCAAAACCATACCCATCAGCTGAGGTCTTTGCTGGACGTAGCCGCCGACGAGGCCCTCCCAGTTCCTACGCGTTTCGGGAGCGGCTTTTGCATAGCCGTAGCCCGGAAGGTCGACGAGGAAGCATTCGGGAATCCTTTGTCTCGGTATTTCTCCTTTAAGCGAGAGTTCGAAAAAATTCAAAAGCTGCGTTCTTCCGGGTGTCTTAGAAGAAAACGCCAAGCGGGACTGGCGGCAAAGAACGTTAATTGTTGTCGACTTTCCGGCGTTAGACCTTCCGGCGAATGCAATTTCAGGGAGTTCAGTCTCAGGCAGCCCCATAAGCTCTGAGACGGACATAACAAATCGTGCTGAATCAAAAAGGGCGCTCATAAGTGACCTCATAAATAATCTGCGTAGATTAACGCAAAGAAGACCGCTTGTCGGTCAAGCGGTCCTCTTCAATTATTTTTTACCGTCCTTATCTTTTTTAGTGAGAGTACCGGTTACTGCCGCAGCACGGAAAACGATGCGAGGATCAACTTCGCCGATCTTCTTTTCGTTTTTGTCTGTGTAAGGCAGGCTGGAGAGCACAAAGCGAATAGCGTTCAAACGCGCTCTCATCTTATCGTCGCTTTCCACAACGATCCAAGGCGCATCTACGGTATCGGTAGCAAAGAACATTTGGTTGATGTGCTTGGTGTAGTCATCCCATTTATTCAGAGAAGCCAGATCGACCGGAGAGAGTTTCCACTGTTTCAGCGGATCTTTGCGGCGCTGTCTGAAGCGGCGTTTTTGTTCTCCGCGAGTCACGTTCAGCCAGAACTTAAAGAGAATAATGTCTTCTGAGAGCAGATTGCGTTCAAAAGAAGGCACTTCTTTCATGAACGTTTCGTACTGCTCCTTTGTGCAGAAGCCCATGACCGGTTCGACGACTGCTCGGTTGTACCAGGAACGATCAAAGAAGACCATTTCACCGGCAGAGGGAAGGTGAGCGACGTAGCGCTGGAAGTACCATTGCCTTTCTTCCGTGGCCGTGGGCTTTGGAAGCGCGGCGATTCTGGCGCCTCTTGGATTCAGATGCTCGGTAAAGCGTTGGATGGTTCCGCCTTTGCCGGCTGCATCACGTCCTTCAAAAATAATGACAAGTTTTTTGCCTTTCTTTTGAATCCATGACTGCAGTTTCAGAAGTTCAATCTGCAGACTGCGAAGCTGCTTGTTGTATAGATCTCGGTTGTAACCGTTGACGTAGGGATATTCGCCTGGCTTCAAATCCTTTCTTAGGGCGTTCATGTCAGCTGTTGCAGAGATCTTTTTATCAAAACTGCAGCAGGCATGTTCAATGAGGGATTTCAGGAGTTTCTCCTGGCCTTGCCCCGTGAGATTTCCCATGACGGCATCAGCGACTTTATCGGCGGCTGTCTCGTCCGTTGTTCGGAGGAATTGTTTTAGATACTGATACGGATTTTCGTAACCGCCAAGGTCAAACTTGGAATCTTCGAGTTCTTCCGATTTTTTTTCAACGATTACGGCATTTTGACCGTCAATTTTTTGAGGTTCAGCTGCGTCTTTGTGCGTGACAGAGTGGTTCATTGTTTCCTCCCCCTCCAAAATAAACTGATCAAACCATTCTATGTAAGTTGTACGGAGATAGAAGAAAATGTTGTCAATTCAGGCACAAAAAGGCCGCCACAAGGGCGGCCGTGAGGAAAAGCCTATTGATTACGACTTACCGAAGACCTCGTTTAACTGCTGAGTAACACGGACGAAGGTCGTGCGTTTCGTGAGTTCTTTCAGTCGACGGGCACCGACATATGTGCAGGCCGAGCGGACGCCGCCGAGGATTTCCTGAACGGTGTCTGCAACGGGACCGCGGTCTTCAAGGTAGACCGTCTTTCCTTCTGCTGCACGATATTTAGCAACTCCGCCGGAATATTTGTTCATAGCGGATTTGCTGCTCATTCCGTAGAAAGAACGGTAGACCTTTCCGTCTTTTTCGATGACTTCACCGCCGCTTTCATTGTGGCCGGCGAGCATGCCGCCGAGCATCACGAAGTCTGCGCCGCCGCCGAAGGCTTTGGCGATATCTCCCGGACGAGTGCAGCCGCCGTCGGAGCAGATGAGGCCTCCCAGACCGTGAGCTGCGTCTGCGCATTCAATGATGGCGGAGAGCTGGGGATAACCGACGCCGGTCATCTTGCGAGTGGTGCAAACCGAACCCGGGCCGATGCCGACTTTAACGATATCAGCGCCCGCCAGGATCAATTCTTCCGTCATGTCGCCGGTGACGACGTTGCCAGCCATGATGGCAAGGTGCGGGAATTCTTCTCTGATTTTGGAGACGAAATCGACGAAAATCTCCGTGTAGCCGTTGGCGACGTCGATACAGAGGTACTCGATGGCCCCTGGCGCACGTTCCATGACTGCTTTGAATTTCTTCAAATCGTTGTCCGTGATGCCCATGGAATAGAAGGCAGTGGACTTGCGTTTGAGACCATTGAAATAGGCGACATACTCGTCCTCAGAGTAATGTTTGTGGAGTGCCACGGAAAGATCGTGTTTTCCCAGAGCCTCAGCCATTTCAAAGGTTCCGGTGGTGTCCATGTTGGCAGCAATGATAGGGACGCCGGAGTATTCAACTCTGCTGTTGCGCAGTGTAAAGGGTCGGATTAAATCGACATTGGAGCGGCTCGAAAGCGTTGAACGTTTCGGACGAATGAGAACGTCTTTAAAGTCAAGTTTAACTTCGTTTTCAATATGCATCGGAAAAGTCTCAGTCAGGCAGTTTTTAACGACACATTCTCCCACGAAAAGTAAGAATAAAGGCGAAGGCCTAACTTAAATAGGTAAAGAAAAGCAAGCGTATTTATCAAGTTGTGAGATCTGCAGGCAAGAAGCCTCTGCACAAGACTTACTCTTTTCGTCAACTGCCCTCAGAAGGATCTCTCGGGGCGCCTCGTAGAACAGTTGACGGAGAAAGGAAGAGTCTTCGCTTCACTTAGTTAATGTTGAGAAAGTAAGCTCTAGCGTTAGAAGCTGTACTTCAAACCTATCATACCGGTCAGATCGCGGTAGTGATTGGAACCAGCCTGAGCGGTTGCATTTGTCCAAAGCTGAAGGTTTTTATTCAGTTTTCCGTCGAGTCCCAGCTTGACCTCGCCGATATTACGCACACCTTTCTGCTCAAGCGCTGTGCCGTTCATTTCGACACCTGGGCTCTTGGTATTGTGGATCCAATTTCCTTCGAGGAATAACTGCGTTCCAGCCGTCCCGTTAAAATACGCCTGACTGTTTATATTGACAAAAGTCCTTGCCCCAAGTCTTGTTTGAATATTGTTCCGGCCTTTAGACTTTACCTCAGTGCCATTGGCTTCATGGAAAGTGTCTGTTTTCACTCCTGACCAAATTACCTGAGCCTGCGGCTGCAGATACCAGCTGACATCTGTTCCGGCTGCAGTCTTGAAATCAGAAAGCTTAGCGGTATATCCAGTCTCTACAGATGCACTCAGCCCCTTGGAGTGATATTTTTCGGTCCTCAATGTTTCGCCCTTGACCTTGTTATCGAACCAAGAGTAGGTTAGCCAAGAGTCAACATAAATACCTTCGTGGTTTAAGCGGTCCTGAAACCAGGTTCCTGTTAGTCCGACGTTGATTCCGTCAACCAGACCTGTGGCGTGATACCTAGAATTAACACTGTGAGATTTCGTGTTTGCATGTCCGTAACCCATGAGCCAGCCGATGAGGTAGCGATCAGCTCCGTTCGATGTCCATGAGTGGACGTCCGCGCCCAGCTGTGTCGAATACATTTGAGTCCGATTCTTGGATTGTCCCGTGCTTTCTCTCCAGGAGTTGTAATCTCCGCGTTGTCTAATCCATACGCTGGCGCCCCGAGTTTTCTCTGTGTACCAAAGATCTCCGACTCTGTCATACAGGCGATCAGAGAAGAGCGTCCGAACGGCAGCGTTATTGCCGACATAGGCACCGACTTCAGGTCTCACCAGAAGATTGTCGATGGAGGGGTTCTCCGGATGGTCATCGATGACGCCGGAGTTGTCAGTCCCGCCTCTTCCACCGTCATCCTTTGATTGACTGAGACGACTTGTTAAGTACCAATTATTCGCATTGGCACCCGCTCCCCTCTCAAGTCTGTAATCGTAGGCGCCGGCGACAATACGGCCTTCCTGCTTGAAAGTACCGTTTGAATCGCCTGAAACATTAATGAGTTCGATACCGTTAAGAGTCTGCTTACCGACTCCTCCTACATTATTCACCCGAACCCGTGTACTACCTTCGGTATTGCCCTTAACGACAAGTATGTCTGTGGGAGAGTCATCACCGTTTAGTTCAGTGTTAAAAACAAGCAGCCCGTCAGAGCTTGTGTAATTTCCATTGACGGTGAGCTGGTTTCCCGCGCTTTTCCCGTTGCCGAGATCGATTTCTCCGGAGTTCGTGACATTTCCAAGAACTTCAAAGTGAGTTTGCGACGTATGATCTTTGTCTCCTACGATAAAGGTACCTGCGTTATTCAATGAGCCGCCTACAGTGCCAAATCCGTAGAGTGCCGCTTGAGAAGACAGCGTGACTGAGGAACTCGATATATGAACCGGTTTATCAACAGAGCCCATTGATACAATGGCGTTATCTACTGTTGTAGGACCTGTCCACGCTGCATCTTTTGTCATTGATATACGTGCGTCGTCGGTGAAAACAACAGAGCCCGCGCCGGTAATGTCATTTGGGATTTCACCCTGAGCACCGCTGTAAACAAGTTCCCCTCTATTTGTAACACTACTGCTTCCGACTGCGTTCACAGATTTAAGAATAAGGGTGCTTCCGTTATTGATGAGCGTCTGTCCCTTATAACCCGAACTTTGCGTAAATACAGTGCGGCCCGATTGAATCTCTACTGTGCCAACGCCATAGATCGGAAAGGAGGCTTCTTCGGCAGAATTATTACTGTGAGCATTATTGAAGAGGATTTTGTCTGCCCCTTCTCCATCCATGAGAATGAATTTAGTTGTGATGCCGTAATTATCGTCTTTAGAGGTTGCATCGCCGAGCATCAAAGTTGCGGTAGAGCTGGGGGTATGCGCGTGAATATAGATCTCTGGAGCGTTAAGTTTTGCACCGTGACTATCTAAAATTCTGTAATAACCTCTTTACTAACATATGATGCTTATCAGGATGGGAGTGTAGTATTAATCAAACCAATTGCAGAAATCATTTCCCTAAATTACAGGGTTTTATTGTTCCATGCTACCCTTAAATTAATTAAATAACTTATTGATAATAAATAAATTAAAATAAGCAATAGCCTTAAAAATTCAGTTAATATGAATAAGCCCAACTTGGGGTAAAAATATTATTTTGAATTACCCATATTCAACTTATATGGTTAATAAAAGAAGGGTTGTTAAATTTTAATATGCAAACCAAAATCTTTAGTATATGAGGGGGTATCGTAATTAACTTATCATCGTCCCTCCAATTTCTTCCTTCTTGAAGAAACAAATATAAGGTAAATTACCTAGGAAAACCCTATCACTATTGGACGTAGAGCATTCTCGAAGAAAGAGTAGAGCTGTTTTGGTTGTGTTAGTTTCAGGGGTGATTTCTAAAGTCGTTGTTACTTTTTCTTCTTGTTTTTCAAAAGTCGAAAGGCCCTTCTATCAGGTGGTCGTCGTTCGATATGTTTTCGGACGTTATGGGCCGTTTGATCCTCAAGTCCGAATGAGCCTTTGTATCGTCGGCGGGTTGCTGGATATAGGCTCTTCTAGTGTGCAGAAAATCATACACGATTATTTTTTCTTCAGCTCCGCGTTGTTTGCGGCTACCTCAGCCATTTGGCTACGACGGCATTCGAAGGAAATAGGCTTCAGCCTTGAGCAGAAGCCTATAGTTAAGAGAATCGTGCTATCGATCAGCGAGATTGTCTGAGCCGAGCTGAGCGCCGGTGACGAGAATTTCGTCAGAGAAAAGTTCTTCGGCACACTGCCGCTTACGAATAAGGACAGCCTTGTTTCTGTCGACTAAGACCTCGGCCGGCAGGCAACGTGAATTGTAGTTGGAGGCCATAGACATCCCGTAGGCTCCTGCGCTTAGTAGTGCCATGAGGTCTCCCTCCTGAACATTCAGCAGACGGTCTTTTCCAAGCCAATCGCCGGTTTCACAGACAGGACCGACGACGTAGCAATAAGTTTCTTTTTCTTCCATTTTGGGCGTGACCGGAACGATTTGCATCCATGCCTGGTAAAGCGTAGGTCGGATCATATCATTCATGCCGCAGTCAACTATGCAGAAGTTTTTCAGCTCGCCCTGTTTCATGTACTGTACAGTCATCAACAGAGCTCCGCTGTTTCCGACCAAAGAGCGGCCGGCTTCAAAGATCATTTCTTTATCGCCGTAACCTCGTTTGACTAGGACTCTGCGTAAGGCGGTCACGAGGACCGTCGGACTTGGAACTGCTTCGTTACTGTACTGAATACCCAGGCCGCCCCCGAAATCGATATGCTGAAGTTCAATGCCGTTCAGACGAAGTTTGTCGAGCAGCGTGCAGAGCTTTTCGCAGGCATCCACAAAAGGTGCGGTATCCGTAATCTGAGAGCCGATGTGGCAGTCAATGCCCACGACTTCAAGTTTAGGACTGCGGGAGGCTTTCAGATAAAGTTCCACTGCCTGATCGTAGGCGATACCGAATTTGTTTTTCTTGAGGCCGGTAGAAATGTAGGGATGCGTCTTAGCGTCCACATCCGGGTTGACGCGGAAAGAAACGCGGGCCTTTTTACCTTTCTTTTGGGCAACGGCAATGACTCGGTCTAATTCGGCCGGAGATTCAATATTGAAGCATTTGATATTGGCGTCGAGCGCGGCTTCGATTTCATGATGGGTCTTAGCAACACCCGAGAAAATCACTTTACCGGTATCGCATCCGGCCGCTTGGATTCGGCGCAGTTCTCCCTCGGAGACGATATCAAATCCAGCGCCGAGATCGCCGAGCAGACGAATGATAGAAAGATTTGAGTTCGCTTTAACGGCAAAACACATCAAATGCTTATAAGGTTCCAGAGGTTTCTGATAGCTTTGGAAAGCATTGACAATGGCTTGTTTGGAATAAACGTATAAAGGTGTTCCGAAGCGGGCCGCAAGATCTTTTAACGGGACGTTTTCGCACCAAAGAGTACCGTCCTTCCAGGCGAACTCTCGGTCATTAGGAAGAGAGAGATTCATCTTTGTATTGGAACCTATGAATTTGTGTTAGTAAGCCGTCGACATCGGATTATTCGGCGTAGAACGCAGAGGACTTGTGACGTTGTCGGGCAGCTGCTCTGTTGCGTCTCCCGGATTTTTGTCGGTTCCTTCTGCCGGTAAAGCTTCATCCTGAGCCTTTTGAGCGGCATCAGCGGGAGCGGCACCAACCGTGTCCTCGCCGATCATTTCATTGATTTGCTGTCCGATTCGAGAGAGGTACGAATCATTCGGGTTAGGCGGCAGATACAGAGGGCCTTTAATTCCGCAGCCCGTTAAGAGAAGGCACGGAAAGAATAAAATGAGGGAACGTTTCAGCATAATTGACAAATCTACCATGACAAAAAGAGATTTTATCGAGTTATCGGAGAAAACCTTCAACGATATTGAGCAATTAGTTGATGACCAATATCCTGATGTGGATTTTGATCGTGAAGGCAATGTCCTGACTCTGACACTTGAGGACGGCAAAGTCGTTGTGATTAACCGTCAGGAAGCTATGGAAGAGATGTGGCTGGCTTCTCCTTTGGGAGGAATGCATTTTTATTATGACGCCGCCGGTGTTCTCGTGAACTACCGCAAAGGTGAAAAGCCCTTTGCAGAATGTCTGAAAGAAGCGCTGGAGGGCTGAGATGGTTCAGAAGTTTTGGCAGTGCCGCGATCGGAACATCGACCTTTCTTCTCCGAAAATCATGGGCATCGTTAACGTCACTCCGGATTCATTCAGTGACGGTGGCAAATATTATTCCTCCGCACAAGCAATTGAGCACGGTCTTCAGCTGGCAGAGGAGGGCGCTGATATTTTAGATGTCGGCGGAGAATCAACTCGCCCGGGAGCGGAAGAAGTAAGCGTTCACTCTGAGTTGGAACGTGTGATCCCTGTGATTGAGGCACTGAGCGCACGTGGCCTAGTGGTTTCGGTGGATACCAGTAAACCGGAAGTGATGACTGCGGCAGCTCAGGCCGGTGCACAGATTATTAATGATGTTTATGCGCTTCGTCGTGACGGCGCATTAGAAGCTGCAGAGAAGAGCGGATCTGGTGTGTGTCTGATGCACATGCAGGGGGAACCGCGCACAATGCAGAAGAATCCCGTTTACACGGATTTGCTGTCTGAGGTGAAGAGCTTTCTGGTTGAGAGAGCTCGGGCGTTGACGGATCTCGGAGTTTCAGCGGAAAAAATCGTTTTAGATCCAGGTTTCGGATTCGGAAAGACGGTTTCACAGAATTTTGAACTGCTTGCAAAGACAGAAGATTTTTTATCATTAGGTTATCCGCTTTTGTACGGCATGAGCCGGAAGTCTTCGCTCGGAGCCGTGACCGGAGTTGCGAAAGCAGAAGAACGGTTAATTTCGTCCGTAACTGCGCATTTGCTCGCTGTCGAAAGAGGCGCGTCGATTGTACGAGTTCACGACGTTAAGCAAATGAAAGAAGCGCTCACAATATACAAGGCAATGGTTCACTACAAGGATTTGAAATGAGTCGAAAATATTTTGGAACGGACGGAGTTAGAGGCAGAGTCGGACAAACTCCGATTACGCCAGAATTTGCCATGCTTTTGGCACAGGCTGCCGGCCGTATTCTTAAGCAACAGACAACCGACGGGGAGGTCGGAGTTTTTATCGGAAAAGATACCCGCGTCTCGGGTTACATGTTGGAAGCCGCCCTTCAGGCCGGATTCTTAAGCGCCGGCGTAGACGTGATGCTCGGCGGTCCGCTTCCGACACCGGCTGTTGCCTATCTCACAAGAGCACAGAGACTGAGTGCCGGTGTTGTCATCTCCGCCTCTCATAATCCCTTCTATGACAACGGCATTAAGTTTTTCTCGGACAAAGGCACTAAGCTGCCTGATGAAATGGAACTGCAGATTGAAAAAGAAATGGACCGCGGTTTCAGCTGTGTAGACAGCGCTCGTCTCGGAAAAGCGCGCCGTCTCGATGACGCGGCAGGCCGCTATGTCGAATTCTGCAAGAGCACTTTCCCGTCAGATCTGGATTTGAAGGGCTTCAAGATTTATGTGGACTGCGCCAACGGCGCTGCCTACCACATTGCGCCGGATGTCTATCATGAACTCGGTGCGACCGTCGTTTGCGGAGGTAATACACCTGACGGATTCAATATTAATGAAGGTGTCGGCGCAACCCATACGGAAACGCTTCCGGATCGCGTTCAGAAGGCCGGCTGCGATATCGGTATCGCGCTGGACGGAGATGCCGACCGTCTGATCATGGCTGACCGCCATCAGGTCTACAACGGCGATCAGCTGCTTTATCTCATTGCTAAGGATCGTTTGAACCGCGGCGAACTGAAAGGTGTCGTCGGTACAGTCATGACGAACTTTGCGATTGAAAAACAATTCAAGAAACTCGGTGTGCCGTTCCATCGTGCTAAGGTTGGCGACCGTTACGTTTTAGAAGTCATGCTTAGAGAAGGAATTGACTTAGGCGGGGAGGGATCGGGCCACCTCATTATTTTGGATAAACAGACAACCGGTGACGGCATTGTTTCTAGTCTTCAGGTTCTCTCGGTTCTGGCACGCAACCGTTCCACGCTCGAATCTGTTCTTTCCGAAGTCGCTCTCACGCCGCAGGTTCTGATTAACCGAAGATACAAAGCCGGGTATGTCTGGAGTGAAGATCAGACTCTGCTGGATGCGATCAAAGCCGCTTCGAAGGAGTTGGAGGGAAAGGGAAGAGTTTTGGTGCGCGCTTCGGGGACGGAACCGTTGGTTCGCGTGATGGTGGAATGCGAAGATATCGCTGAAGCCAAAAAGAATGCTCAGGCTTTAGCTGAACTCATTCCGCTCGAAGCATAAGGAGAGATGATGACGACATCCGTTTTGATCGTAGAAGATGAGCCGTCAATTTTGGAGTTAATTTCTTATACCTGCCGGACTTCCGGAATGGAAGTCCGTAAGGCAGCGAACGTTGCAGAAGCCAAGAAAAATCTTGAAGCAGCCAAGCCGGATATCATTCTTTTGGACTGGATGCTCCCGGACTGCGCCGGCCTTGATTGGCTGCGCGAACTTCGGCGCTATCACAGCAACGAGAGTCTGCCGGTCATTATGCTGACTGCGCGCGGACAAGAGGACGACAGGGTTCGAGGTTTAGAAGCAGGCGCGGATGACTATGTGACCAAACCCTTCTCTCCGAGAGAGTTGGTCGCCAGAATTCGTGCCGTCATCCGCCGCAAAGGCGGAGATGTGCTTCCTGATACGCTGCGTGTCGGGCCGCTTGAGATTGATGCCGAGCGGTACGAAGCACGCGTTAACGGCAAACCGCTGCGTCTGTCGGCTGTGGAATTTAAATTTCTTCAGGTTTTTGCCAAGCATCCGGGGCGTGTTTATTCACGCGCTCAGCTCATCGATAAAGTATGGGGCGTCGGTGCGGACATCGATGAAAGAACGGTTGATGTGCACATGCTTCGCCTGCGCAAACAGCTAGCCGGCACAGCGGCGGCTGATTTTATTGAGACGGTTAGAGGCGTCGGATATCGGGCTTCGAATTTAAAGGCCTAAAGGAATCGACTCCGAGGCAAGACTCAGTCGAGTTTAGAAACCTCCGGAAACTCAACATCCCGCCGACCAATAGGTCGGCGCCGGCTCCTATCAAATGAAAAATTACTAGTTAAATACTAGTAAAAAGACTGAAACATGACTGATAAAAACCATACCAAGTATGAAGAGAAAGAGCTCCGATTTCGTCAGACGCTCAGTGCGCTTCCTGACGGTGTCGTGCTCCTGAGAAAGGACTTGGTGATTCAATGGATGAACCGCATCGCAGAACGAGATCTTTCGCTGGATCCCGAAAAGGACGTCGGTAAGAAGCTGACGGATGTGTTTACGAATCCAGAATTTATTCAGCACATTCAGTCTGAACGCTGGAAAGCTCGTCAGCTTATCGATCTGCCCGACGGACGAGTTTTAGAAGTTCGCGTGATTTCTGCCGGTAAGAAGTACACAGTCGTCGTGACGCGAGACATTACCGAATCCAAACGAATCGATGACTTCCGCCGAGATTTCGTCGGGAATGTTTCTCACGAACTGCGGACACCGCTGACAGTAATTCAAGGTTTCTTGGAGCTGGCAACAGAAAATCCGAACCTCAATGAAGAGGATCGCCTGCACTGGGAAATGATGCTGGAGCAGGCGGAGAGGATGCGCGCACTGGTGGATGACCTCCTGGCACTGTCTCGATTGGAGCAGGATGCGGCGCCGGCATCACGCGAGCTCATCGATGTCGATGAAATCTTGGAGGAGGCGGCGGCCGAAGGACGCATGATTTCGGGCGGTGCGCATGAAATCAAGATTACTAAAGTGGCGCCGGAAGGAATCCTCGGAGACTTTAAAGATATGCGAAGCGCCGTCACTAATCTCGTGACGAATGCCGTCCGCTACACGCCGAAGGACGGAAAGATTGAGCTTTCTTGGGAAGTGAAAGACGATCACGGGATTTTGTCGGTTAAGGACAACGGGATCGGTATCGCACCGGAGCATATTCCACGCGTGACAGAGCGTTTTTATCGCGTGGATAAATCGCGATCCAGAGAGACAGGCGGAACCGGCCTCGGACTTGCCATCGTGAAGCATGTTTTGTTCCGTCACCAGGCTCAGCTCCAGATCGAGTCTGAACTCGGGAAAGGTTCGACTTTCAAGATCATTATTTCTAAAGCTCGGTTAGCGCCGCCGATCAACAGCAAAGACCTTCTTTCAGGAACGGCTCCGGGAAGCACGCCGGTCTTGGGCGTATGAAGGTTCGGGCAGCCGCCGGCTAAAGAGTTAATCTCACAGTGCGGACTAGGAATTGATGGGATTCGGCGATCTTCGTAAGTTAGATCAGCAAAAAAGCAGCCGGGTGCTGTGGAAATTTTTTCTAAAGTTGAGTAGAATCACGATTCCGGTCCGACGTAAATTTATTCGGAAGCTTTCAAAGCAAGCATTTTGGAATTGTGCTATATTCACGTTTCCTTGATTAACGGGGTGTAGCGTAGTCTGGTAGCGCGCCTGCTTTGGGAGCAGGATGTCGGGAGTTCGAATCTCTCCACCCCGACCAGAATTTAGGTTTGTCCGCAGGTAGAAATTTCTGCCCGTAGCTCAGTTGGATAGAGCATCGGCCTTCTAAGCCGAGGGTCACAGGTTCGAATCCTGTCGGGCAGGCCAAGTTTTTAGTGGTACGAGTAGCTCAGTTGGTAGAGTCCAGGATTGTGATTCCTGTTGTCGTGGGTTCGAGCCCCATCTCGTACCCCACTTAATGTGGGAAATGGCGTTCATTGATAGTTAGTGAACGCCATTTTTGTCTGGATTTTCAGACGATTACGCAATAATCCGAACCAAATTCTCATTTTTGATTTTCAATGCTTATCAGTGAAAATCACTGCTAATCAGAAAAAAAGTGTACCCTGAGAAATGGTTTTCCTTCGACTGCAAAAGACCGCACAAGCCGAGGACACCTTAGGTATACAGGGTGCCCACGCGCTTTCTTTTTTCTCACGGATAGCGATTTTGTAATGGGTTCTTTCCTTCTTACGTTGCCTTATTGAGTGAACATGACTTGTTTTGAAAGCTTTTCATGTCTTAACTGCGACAAAATTTGACGTACAAAAGTCTAAATTAAGTCTTGAGGATAGATTTTTCTTCCGGTTTCTAAAAGGAATATGGAGAAAGAGATATCTCAGCCTTTCTAGGCTCGGCGCGTGTTAGGAAGGGCCGTCGAGCCGACAAAAGGTTCAAGAATAATAAGTCAGTAAGAAAGAAGTCGTAAATTTTAAGCGTCAGAAGATGATGCGAATTCAGTTTCAGAGAACTGATTTCAGGAGCAGGATATGGCAGTCAGGTCCGTTGCCGAAGATAACAGCTGTTAACGTTCCTCGGAAAGAATTTGGCTTTAATCGTTTGCGCTATCTCTGGGAGCATTGTCTGACGGTTTTGCTTTATTTTCCGAATGCGAGTCAGAACAACGTTAATCATGATTTAACCAGAGATATCAGGCTCAAGGTCAATACACTTCGCTTCGGCCACATCTCTATCGACCTTAAGGACGGCGGGGAGGCCTTTTTGTTTTCGACAGACGCATTAGACGACAAGACAACATCAGGCTGAAAGGCTGGCTGGTAGCGCTGGGTGCCATTGCCGATTTCCCGTATATTATCTATGCACCAGCCTGCCGGGACTATCATCGCGTCAATTCTTGGTTCTCTTTTCCCTCCATGTGCGGAGCCATGGGCAGGAAGGTCTTGGATTCCGAAGTTTTGGTTAATACGCCAATCCGAGAAAACACCATGGCAGACACGTTGATCGGGAACCCCGGGATTACTGCCGATTTATCGGAAGCTGTAATCAATATGGCTCCCGGCTTTGTCGAACATCCCTTCTTTGCGATACCGTGGCGTTTGGATAAGGCGATTCACGCACCCATTGAACTGCCGTCCGGGGAAAAAAGGACCGTCGATCAACTCATAAAGCCTTACACGGAGCCGGTTCAAGTCAAGATTAGATGGGAGGAGCCTCCTACCAGCGGGAAGTTGCCAATCGAGTCCGTTGGTTGAAGTAACTAGAATATTCTCATAACTCAATCAACCCAAGGGCAAACAATGAAAAGACTTTTCTTGACCGCAGTTACCGCCTCACTTCTTTCTTCCGCTTTTTTGATCTCTGTTCCTGCTGCGCAGGCGGAAGAAGCTGCTTATAAACTGGTACTCCTCAGGCACGGAGAGAGCCAGTGGAATCTTGAAAAACGCTTCACCGGATGGTCGGACATCGACCTGACGGATAAGGGTCGAGCCGGAGCCGTTAAGGCAGGCGAGATTATGAAAGGAGCCGGCGTCAATTTCGATGAAGTTCACACCTCCAAGCTGAATCGTGCGATTGAAACTGCTCAGCTGGCTCAAAAAGGCATGTCTGCTCAATGGGTTCCGCTTCAAAAATATTGGCGCCTGAATGAGCGCTGTTACGGCGATCTCGAAGGCAAGAAACGTGAAGATGTTGCAAAAGAGGTCGGTGATGATCAGGTGAAAATCTGGAGAAGAAGCTTTGATGTTCCGCCGCCTCCCTTAGCCGTGACAGACGCTCGCTCACCGGTCAAAGATCCTCGTTATGCAGATTTGGATCCTCGTGTGATTCCCGCTTCTGAAAGCCTCAAAGATGTCATTGCACGAGTCGGTCCCTATTGGACGGATCAGCTTCGTCCGGCAATTAAATCCGGTAAGACAGTTTTAGTAGTCGGACACAGCACTAACCTCAGAGCCTTATCCGCTTGGATTGAACCGAAGTTAGATCCGAAAGCACTTCAGAAGTTGGAAATCAAAAATACCAAACCGATTCTCTACGAGTTCGATAAAGATATGAATGTAATCGGTAGAAAGGTATTAGAGCCGACTACAGAGAACAAAGAATAAGACGGAGTCAAAACTTTTGATTCCCCACAGGTCGAGAGACTGACGCAAACAAAACGCCCGCCATTTCTGACGGGCGCTGCAGTTTTAGTAACTACTCAGAATTACTTAGCTTCCTGAGCGAGCTTTTCAGCTGTCTGCGGAGGTGTAGCACGCGGGATGATAACTCCTGTGGGGTTCTCAGCAGCATTGCGGCCGGCGATACGACCGAATGTCACGATGTCAGCCATAGCGTTGCCGCCGAGACGGTTGCCGCCGTGGACACCGCCGGTAACTTCACCGGCAGCGAAGAGACCTGGGATAACGTTGCCCTTGTGGTTCAGAACCTGAGCTTCAGTGTTGATTCTCAGACCGCCCATTGTGTGGTGGACGGCCGGAGTAACCATAACTGCGTAGTAAGGAGCTTCGGTCAGAGGACGCGGCATATCGGCACGGCCGAACTGAGCGTCTTTCTTGTCAGCCTGGAACTTGGCGTAGTCAGCCAGAGTGGCTTTCAGGTTGTCAGCGTTGATGCCGAGTTTCTGAGCGAGTTCTTCAGGTGTCTTGCCTTCAGTAACGAGACCCTTCTTGATGTATGTTTCGATAGCCTTCAGGCTCTTACGAACGCTGTTATCGAAGAAGAGGTAACCGACTTTGTCAGTCTGCTTCAGTTCGGCTGCAGAAACGACGTCACGAGTCTGGAGTTCGTTGATGAAGCGTTTGCCTTCCTTGTTAACGAGGATGGCACCGTTGCCGCGAACAGCTTCAGTGATCATTTCGCCGTTGCCGGGAACAACTGTCGGGTGAGTCTGAATCTGTTTCATGTCAACAGTAGCAGCACCGATCTTTTCGCCCATGATGATACCGTCACCGGTTGCGCCGGGCTGGTTAGTTGTAGCGAACCCTTTCAGTTTCGGATCGATCTTAGCGACCATAGCCTGGTTGGCAGAGAAGCCGCCGGAAGCGATAACAACAGCCTTAGCGTGGACGATCTGAGCAGGTTTCTTGCCCTGTTTGAATTGAACGCCGACAACTTTACCGTCTTTGACGATCAGCTTCTGGGCGTCAGCCATCGTACGGATGTCGATGTTGCGGTCTTTGGAAGCTTTGTAGAGTGTTCTAACAACTTCAGCACCGACGAAACCGCCGCCTGTCGGACGGTGGGCGCGTTTCTGAGAAGCACCGGCCATCATGCCGACGTCGTTCAGGTCGCCGCCGAGGTCGTTAATGAAGTCGACAGAGTACTTGGCGTTGTCAGTGAGTTTGTGGTCAAGGTCGGGGTTGTTGAGATAGTGACCGCCCTTGATGGTGTCGTTGAAGTGAGACTCGATGGAATCTTTGATTCCGAGTTTAGCCTGAGGCTTTGTTTCGGCTGCGTTCAGACCGCCGGCTGCACGGTTTGTGTTGCCGCCGACCATAGCCATTTTTTCAAGAACGATAACTTTTTTGCCGAGGTCATGGGCTGTAACAGCAGCAGAGAGGCCTGCACCGCCGGAGCCGATAATGACGACGTCGGCTTGTTCAGCTGCAACTGCAGGCATTGCAAAAGCAGCGGAGACTAAAGAGGCCAAAAGAATTTTTTGCATTCGATTCTCCTGAATGAGTCAAGTAATTGTCAAACAAGGAGAGATTTTACGATAAGTTGCATTTTTTTGATAGGGTCATCCCTTAATCCAAAATACCGAATTGGTGGGTTAATTTTAATACTGTTTTATCAATAAGTTGGAGGGGAGTCTGTTACAAATATTCAATCCATCCTCCCTCATATTGAGATTTAAGGATAACCCTAAATCTATCGCTTATTTAGGTTTTCCAAAAACGACTTCTTCTATTTGTTCTGTAGAAGAGCCCGAGAAAATAGGAATATATTTCCCCGCCTTATTTTTGTAGACACCGAGCGGAACAGATGTCACTCCGGACCAGCGGGCGATTTTTGCATTGGTCCAAACTTCATCTCTATATTTTTGATCGACAGGAATACCTTCCGGATTTAACCCTCTGAACCCGGCGTCTTTGAAGTGGAGTTCGTGTTCTCCGTATTTTTCCCAAGGGTTAGATGAGGAGAGAATCATGGCCGCTTGAGAAATGCTGAGATCTCTTAGAACGGGGACCAGATACCAAACAAAGTTAACCTTGTCGGTGAGCGGCATCGTTGCATTCCAAAGACGTGAGCACCAAGGACATTGCGTATCAGAAACGATGACAACGGTGGGAAGATCGGAAGATGCTTTGGGATTCTTAATACCAAATCCGTTTGCAAGCATAGACTCGTATAAATGATCGAGCTGGGTTCCGGCTCGAAGACGCGGATACTCAGCTGAACTCGGAACGGTTTCGGGACGAATGCCGACTTTATCGGCTGCAAAGGCTGCTCCTGCAGAGAACGCGGCAGACACTGCTAACAATGTTCTTCTCAACATCTTCCTCTCCGGTTGTTTTGTTGATGTCTTTTTAGTGTATCGCCTAGAGGCGCCGGATAGACTCATCAATTCAAAAAAGAAGCAGGACGCACAAACAAAAACACCGGCCAGGACACAGGCCGGTGTTTTGATGCATTGAGCAGGAGAACATCATGCTCGGAAAACCGTTGCCAGCTTTCCCCAAAAAGCTTCTTTCGAACATCTGTAAGGTTTTGTGGAGCACCCCAATTACTCCAACCCCAAACAGAGGGTTTCGGTTTCCAGAATCTGAATAACCAAGATTGCTTGTGCAATATCGCGGTGGTGGCGCAATCGGTTCGTTCAGAACAGGAATAAGTATACATAAAAATTTTACGTTATTCAATATTGGAATAGCGAAATTTATTTTTTTAATTAGAGGCAAAAAAAAGCGTCAAGAGAGGAAGGTAAAGTTCCGTTCAAACCCATAAGGTCGGTAGAATGCAGGGATAAGAAGTGCACTTTAGGAAAAATAAAATCATGAGCTACACCATCGGAGAACTTGCTAAGAAATTCAATATTGCGCCCTCTGCACTTCGCTATTACGAAAAGGAAGGGCTCATCCCCGGCGTGAAAAGAAAGGCTTCGGGTGCACGCGAATTTGAAGCAAAAGACTGCGAAGTCTTGCTTCTGATCGACTGCCTTAAACAAAGCGGGATGTCTATTAAAGAGATATCTCACTTTATTGAACTCCTTCACGCCGGAGAAAGGACGCTGGAAGATCGCGCTGATATCCTGAGCGACCTAGAAGTCAAGTTCAAAGAGGAACTTAAGCGGCAGAAGCAAACATTAAAGCGCCTTCAGTATGAAAACTGGGTCTACCGACAGGCTGTCCGTCTGGGAAGTATCGAAGCGGTTGAAGAGCTGCCGTCGGCTTCAATGCCCAAGAAACTGCGCAAGATAAAGAAGAAAATCGATCGAATCTGCCGTCCTGAAGAAACGTTCTAATTATTAATTCGAGGCTTAAATGAAAGTCGTCGTTACAACAAAAGATTTTTGCGAAGAAGCGAAGCACTATTTAGAGTCTGAAGGTTTTGAAGTTGCGCTGCGCAACAGGCTGGGTATCGGCGCCGGTGCGCCTGACGACGTTCTGTATCCCGTGGTAGAAGACGCCGATGCGATCATTGCCGGGACAGAAACCTATCGTCCCGAGCTTCTCGCACGTTTAACGAACCTCAAGCTTATTTCCCGCAACGGCATCGGTTACGACGCGATTAATCTCGATGCACTTCGCAAAGAAGGCATCGGACTGACAAGAACCAAAGGCTTTGTTGAAGGCGCGGTTGCCGAACAGGTGATGGCTTATATCCTGTACTTTGCGCGGCGTGTTGATCTGCAAAGCGCCGATATGCATGACCACAGCTGGAACAGCCGCTTAATGCCGGGTGCGAAGAACCGCACTTTAGGGCTCGTCGGTTTTGGCGGCATCGGAACAGAAGTGGCAAAACGCGCAGTGCCTTTCGGGATGAAAGTAATTTATTTCTGTCGTCATCCGAATCCGGCTGATGATGCGGCTTACGGCGTGCAAAGCGTTTCGATGGAAGAGCTCCTCAAAGAAAGCGATTACGTTGTCGCTGCAGTGCCCCTTACGGATCAGACGTTCCATCTTTTCAACGAGGAATGCATTGCTCAGATGAAGGCCGGTTCGGTTCTGATCAATATTGCCAGAGGTCCGGTGGTTGACGAGGAAGCGCTTGCTCAAGCGTTGGCCTCCGGACATCTGGGCGGCTGCGCAGTTGACGTATTTCCGAAAGAACCGTGCACGGATTCGGTACTGACTCGTTATTCGAACGCCTTGCTGACACCGCACTCCGCGACTTCGACCGCAGAGAACAGCAAAGCAACTAATTTCGCAGCGGCCAATAACCTCGTTAACTATTTGAAAAAAGATATTGATGCCAAATACGTCGTGGTTCAGGGGACACGTTACTAATCGCAGATTCGAAAAGCAGAAAACCTCGGAAGGCCGAAAATCTCCCGAGGTTTTGTTTTTAGCGCTAATCGCTTAACTTTGAAGCTGATTAGCGATGAATGTTATAGCGCAGCCAAACGTAGCCGGAACCGACGGTTTCGCAGTCAATTAATTCCAAACGATTCTTCTTGAGCGGTTCGACGACACCCTGGCATTCGATGACGGAAGGATGATCGGATTCACCGTCAAGGCCCGGGTAAACAATCATGCTCAGTTCATCAACGAGCCCCATCTGAAGGAAGTTGCCGCAAGTAATGGCGCCGCCTTCGAGGAGCATGTGTTTTACATTGAAATCGTGTTCGAGGTGTTTGAGGGCACTCTGTGTTTCTTCAAGTTTGGAACCGGGTGTGCGCATGATGTAGGAAACGCCGATTTCTTCCAGTTCTTTCTGATAAGCACGAGTGACGTGGCTTCCGAGGACGGCAACGATATGTTCGCCGCTGGGAAGTGTCGGAGATTTGTAGTGGAGGCGGCCTTGGATATCGAATACGACGGCAAGCGGCCTGCCTTCGCGTTTACCGATGAACGTATTCGTCTGCATGGTCTTGTGGCCTTCCATCGGTTCTTTTTCTTCTACGACATCAGCGCCGTACTCGGCCATGGTTTTGCGTCCGACGATCCAGCCGTCTGCGGATAATTTTGCATCAGCGGCTTCATAAACCTCTGTGACACTGGAGGAAGCGTTGTAGAGAGGACTCCAGTATTTGGAAATCAGGCGACCGTCAACGGACATGATCATATGGCAGGTAATTTTCATTTTGCGTCTCCTTTTTTGACGTGGTGGAGAGGGCGAGAGCCGAAGGGAAGTGCGGTGGGATACGGGGGCTCCGCGCCCGTATTCTAAGTATGCTCCAAGTTGGAGCATAAGTGAAGAGGAAAAACCGCAGATAAAAGCCCTAACTCACGCAAGGGGTTAGGTCAAATGTGCACTGAATTGGTGCTTGGTTAGGCGAGGGTTTTTCTTTCCTGAGAGTGAGAATCTTTGAGGCTCAGATATTCAGAAGTTGGCACGAATTATGCATGGTGATGGTTAGATCCCACGAGATCGTACAACAAACTAATCAGGAGCCCTTATGAAACTCATATTTGCGGTTTTTAAACCCTTCAAGCTCGATGAAGTCAGAGAAGCGCTGACTGAAATCGGTATCACCGGAATGACGGTAACGGAAGTCAAAGGTTTCGGACGCCAAAAAGGCCACACGGAGCTGTACCGCGGTGCGGAATACGTCGTGGATTTTCTCCCGAAAGTTCAAATTATGGCGGCATGCCCTGACGGGTTGATCGACATTGCGACAGAAACGATCCGCAATGCGGCAAACACCGGAAAGATCGGCGACGGCAAGATTTTTGTGATGCCGTTGGAAGAAGTAGTTCGTATTCGTACAGGTGAAACAGGGGAAGGTGCATTATGAGACTTACAGCCTTACTTTTAGCTCTGCTTTCTCCCGCGGCATGGGCGGCGGAAGAAAGTGCAATGAACGCAGCCGACGTGTCCTGGATGATGGTCGCAACGACACTCGTGCTCTTTATGACAATCCCGGGCATTGCGCTTTTTTATGCCGGCATGGTTCGTAAGAAAAACGTTTTATCCGTCGTGATGCAGAGCTTTGCAATCTGCTGCTCGATTACGATTGTTTGGTATGTCTGCGGTTACTCTCTCGCTTTTACCGACGGCAACTTCTTTATCGGCGGCTTTGACAAAGTTTTCCTGCACGGTATCGGCATTAACACGATGCAGGGCTCTATTCCCGAGATGCTCTTCATGATGTTTCAGATGACGTTTGCCATTCTGACGCCTGCACTGATGTGCGGTGCCTTTGCCGAACGCATGAAGTTCTCGGCGCTGTTCCTCTTCATGGTGCTTTGGTCTCTGTTTTGTTACGTGCCTATCTGCCACTGGGTTTGGGGTCCGGACGGCTGGCTCGCTGCTGCAGGTGCTCTGGACTATGCCGGCGGTACCGTTGTACATATCAACGCCGGTGTCGCAGGTTTAGTGGCCTGTTTAATGCTCGGCAAGCGTATCGGTTACGGGAAAGAAGCCATGGCTCCGCACAACCTGATTCTGGCTATGGTCGGTGCCTGCTTCCTGTGGATCGGCTGGTTTGGCTTTAACGGCGGATCCGGCTTAGCTGCTGACGGCCGCGCCGTGATGGCTATCGTGGTTTCTCAGATCGCCGCCGCTGCCGCAGCGCTGATTTGGATGGCCTGCGAATATATAGAAAACAAGCGTTTCACAGTGTTGGGCGCTATTTCCGGTGCGGTTGCCGGTTTGGTTGCGATTACTCCGGCATCAGGATTTGTCGAGCCGGCGCCGGCACTTTTCATCGGCTTATGCGGCGGCTTTATATGCTACTTCGGAGCCACTCGACTCAAGCATTGGCTGGGCTACGATGACTCGCTGGACGCCTTCGGCGTACACGGTGTCGGCGGCATTGTGGGTGCCATCCTGACCGGTGTGTTTGCTTCCGAGGCGATTACGGGCTCTGCGATGAAGTCGGTTCTTGAACAGGTATGGGTTCAGACAGAAAGCGTTATTGCCACTCTCATCTACGCATCGATTGTTACTTATGTTCTCTTGAAGCTCGTTGATGTCATGATCGGTATCCGAGTCTCCGCAGAAGAAGAGCGGATGGGTCTGGACCTCAGTCTGCACGGTGAACGCGTGGAATAACTTTACATCTAATCTTTCAAAGTAAACGAGGGCGCTCACGCCCTCGAGGTGCTCATAGAAAATAAAGGCTAAGAGCTTCAGCCGTATTTTTCAGAGCAACGATTAGAAGATTTGTCCTCTTACCGAGCTATCGTGGATCAGGGCGCCAATGGGATCATCGGTTGCCGCCTGATCAAGGCCTAAGTTCGGAATCGCATCTTTACGATTGGTGTAATACAGATTGCCGCCTTCTTCCGTTACACCGGGAGGCGCTTTGCGAACAACGTTGGGTTCGTTTTTAATGGCGTCCCTCATGTAATCAATCCAAACAGGCAGAGCAAGTCCGGCCCCTTGAGCTCTGCGGCCCAAGCTGCGAGGCTGGTCAAAGCCCATCCAGACGGCTGCGCACTGGTCGCCGGCGTATCCGACAAACCACACATCAAATGCATCGTTACTGGTTCCGGTCTTGCCGGCAATATCCGTTCTTTTAAGCATAGCGGTTGCGCGTGCTGCTGTACCGGAAGTCGCAACGCCGTGCAGCATCTGATGCATGATGTAAGCGTTGCGCGGGTCAAGCGCTTCAATCCCGGCCACTTTTTCTGCTTCCGCTGTCGACTGCATCAGGACTTTGCCGGAAGCATCGGTGACTTTGGAAATCAAATACGGTTCCGTTCTTCTGCCGACGTTGGCAAAAACGGAGAAGCCTTCCACCATCTGCCACGGCGTAACGGATCCGGCACCGAGCGCCATAGATAAATGCGGCGGATGTTTATCCGAGTCAAAGCCGAAACGCTGGATGAAGTCCACTGCATAGCGAGGTGTGATCGCCTGAAGAATTCGAATCGAAACGAGGTTCAGCGATTTCTTCAAGGCGTCCTTCATCATGATCGGGCCGCTGAACTTGCCGGAGAAGTTCTTCGGATTCCACTTCTTAAAGCCGGTTTCAGATGGATCCAAGACGATCGGAGCGTCATTGATGACTGTCTGCGGAGAAAATCCTTTCTCGATCGCAGCTGAATAAATAAAAGGCTTAAAGGACGAGCCTGGCTGACGCCACGCTTGAGTGACGTGATTAAATTTATTCAGGGCGAAGTCATAGCCGCCGACCATTGCTTTGATGGCGCCGGTGTTGTACTCTGTCGCAATAAAAGCGGCCTCAGCCTGAGGAATTTGGGTGATTTCCCAGTAGCCTTCCTTGTTGCTCTGAAGTCTCAGCACGGATCCCGGGACGATCTTGATGTCAGGCTTTGCTTTTGGCTGAAGTGCTTTCTTCACGAAATCCAAACCTTTGCCTGTGATAGAGATCACCTTGCCGTGAGACATTTGGACTTTAACTTCCGTCGGCGAGACTTCTAAGGCGACGACCGCCGGCATATCGGTGGCAATCAGCGCTTCCTGCAGTGCATTGGAGATGTTTTGTTCGCGCGTCTTCGGATCGCTGATATCGACTTTGGCTTCGGGGCCTCGATAGCCTTGGCTGTGGTCATAAGACTGCAGGTGGCTTCTGAGGGCCTTGTAAGCGTAGCCCTGATCATCAGAATTAATCGTGGTGTAAACGTTCAGACCGCGGGTATAGGTTTCCTGCTGGAAGATGTCGAACATCAGCGTGCGGACGAGTTCGGCAACGTATTCGGCATGGAGAGATTCATTCATGCGGGTCGGCGTGCCGACCTGCTCGGCAACACGCGTCAGGCGTGTCTGAATCGGTGCACTGACTTCCTTTTGGTACTCAGCTTCGGAGATGTAGCCCAGATCTCTCATGCGGCCGAGCACGTAGTCTCTACGCATCTTGGCGCGTTTAGGACTTGCAAACGGGTTGTAAACCGAAGGCGCGGCAGGAAGGCCGGCCAGAGTGGCAGCTTCTCCGGCCGTCAGCTGCTGAAGGCTTTTGCCATAGTAAGTGCGTGCAGCCGCAGCAAAACCGTAAGCACGGTTGCCGAGGAAGATCTGGTTCATATAAATCTGAAGGATCTCATCTTTGCTGAGATTGGCTTCGATCTTGAAAGCCATGGCCACCTCGTAGAGTTTACGAATGTAGCTTCGTTCGCTGGAGAGGAAGAAGTTGCGGGCGACCTGCATCGTGATGGTGGAAGCACCCTGACTCTTTCTGCCAGTAGCTAAATTATTCAGTGCAGCACGAATGAAGCCTTTGGGTTCGATACCGGCGTGCTGATAGAAGCCGTCGTCTTCTGCAGAAATCAAAGCTTCTTTGACGAGCGGCGGAATTTCGTTAATCGTGACGAAGTCGCGGCGTTCTTCGCCGAATTCGGCAATCAGCTTGCCGTCGGCGGTCCAGACGCGCATCGGGACTTTTGGCTTGTAGTCGACGACGGTGTCAATCGGAGGGAGCTGAGAGTAAACGAGGGCGAAGACAAAAAGCGCTAAACCGACGCCGGCCAAAGCGAGGGCAATGCAGGTTGCGACGAAGCCCTTAAAGAAACCCCAGAGCCTGCTTCCTCCTTTTCGAGGCGCAGGGGCTTTCTTCGGAGATTTGTCGGCGGAACGAGCCGGCGTAGTTCTATTGGTATCAGCCACAATATTCTCACGTTAATTGTTTGTATGAGCGCCTAATTTTACCTTTTGGGGAGGAAAGCGTGCGCTTCCTCCCAATCTCTTGCTGTCTGACTGTTACAGACTGTATCGGCAGCTCGATGCTAGGCAAAAAGGCTGTTGACCAGAATTACGTAAACGGCTGTTCCGGCAAAGATGGAAAGGAGCGGTTTTTTAACAAACCATTGGACAATCAATGTGAGGAAGACGCCGGCGGCTTCCGGAACAGGGAGACCTCCACGGGCGAGTGCTGAGCCGGTCGAGGCGTGCAGAACCAAAAGGACCATAATGGCGAGCGGCAGAAAATCGCCCACAACACCGACCCAGCGCTGCTTGCGCAGCCAAGAAGAGCAGGCAAAAGGCAGAAGGCGCTCAGCTGCGGTCACTGCGCCCATGGCGATGAACACCGTAAAGAGATACACGTAATCATTCATGGCTGGAGCCTCCGGCGGAACGGGCGACCTTGGGCAGAGGATTCTTTTGGAAGGCAAAAAGGATTGCACTTAGGGCACAAATCGCAATGGCGATTGCTAACGCGTTGTCGGCACTAATAAAACGAGCGACGGCATAACCGATCAAGGCAACCCAGAGCGGTTTAGAGTTGACGCGGCCTCGCCACTGTTCGCACAGGAGCATGGCGAAGAGACTTGTAAGAACAAAGTCGAAACCGGCGAGTTCGATTGTAGCGGCCGCGCCGAGCAAGCCGCCGATCAGACTTCCGAGAATCCACCATGAATAGTCGAAGAGTGCGATCAGGACCAGACGATCGATGGGCGCGTCTTTCTTCTCTGTTGTAATAAGAGAGTAAGTCTCATCGGTCAGCAAAAAGGCAATCAGCCATTTTTTCCATCGGGCGGTATGCAGACGATCTAGTAAAGAGAGGCCATAGAAAACATGCCGCAGATTGACGACAGCAGTCGCAAAAGCGATGGACGCTACTGACATGTCGGCTGCCAGCATCGGAATCATCATGTATTGGACCGCTCCTCCGTAAATCAGGATTGAGCTGATCGGCGGAATCCACCATGGAGCGCCTGCCTGAACGCAAAGGAAGCCGAATACGATACCAAGCGGAATGTAACCCATACACACCGGGATAGAGGCGGTAAAGGCGTTTTTCACTAGGGAACTTTGAAGCTGCATTCTATCTTTAGGATTTAAGGTGCTAATTTTTCTTGTAGAAATCCATTTTAGTGAGCAAATACTTAGATTGAATGAAACGCAGGAAAAAACACACGATCCTAGGCGTAAGTTCGCAGAATGAGGTTCCGCACCTTACATTAATAGGAGATAAGAGGAACTGAACGAAAACCTAAGGACATCATGTTTTGGAATCTATTTTGGCCGATTGCGCTGATCACTCTGGCAAACTGCTTCTATAACATCTGTACTAAATCCACGCCTGAACAAGCGAATCCTTTTCTCTCGCTGTGTGTTACTTACTTAACAGCCGCTGCGGTCTGCATTTCGGTCTTTCTTTTTTCTCAGTCGAGAGAGGCTGTTTCTCTAGAACTCTCGAAACTTAACTGGACGGCGCCGACGCTCGGCTTGGCTGTGGTGGCTTTGGAAGTCGGCTACATTCTCACATACCGCGCCGGATGGAAAATCAACACGGCCTCTCTGGTGACCAATATCGCTCTTGCCATCCTCTTGTTGTTCATAGGATTCTTGTTTTACGGCGAACCGATTACCGGGCGGAAATTACTCGGTGTTGTCATTTGCGGTATCGGTTTGTTTTTCCTGATTAAATGACAGCCATGGATCCTCAGGATTGAAAGCGCGTTGCTAAAATTTAGAACATTCGCAGCTGAGTAAAGCAAAGGAGCTATATGGCAGTACAACCTCCGAACCGGACGATAATCCTCGTCGGAATGATGGGCGCCGGGAAGTCGACGATCGGCAAAGCTTTGGCTGTCTTGATGGGGACGAAATTCGTCGATCTCGATCGAGAGCTGGAAGAGCGCTGCGGGGTCTCGATTCCTCATATTTTCGAGTCGGAAGGTGAAGCCGGCTTTAGGCGCCGGGAAACCCGCCTCCTGCGGGAATATGCGAATGCATCCGATATGGTCGTTGCGACCGGCGGCGGTGTTGTGACCCGGGAAGAAAACCGTGAAATACTAAAAGCGTCCCCGGCTGTCGCAGTCCATCTTAAAGTTAGCGCAGAAGAATGTTTCAGGCGCACACAAGGCACCGATCGGCCTTTGCTCCAATGCGAGGATCCGATGGAGAAGATTTGCCGCCTGCTCCGGGCAAGAGGCCCTTTATACGAAGAAGTCGCCGATATCTCTTATGAGACGGACGGAATGAACGCAGTGCGCGCCGCCCAAGAACTCCTCAACAGCATCTATCAACACCAACTCGCTAAAGAACAAGCATGAAAGAAGTACAAGTCAATGTTCCCGGCCACTCCTACACCATTAAGTTGGGGTCCGGCGTGATCAAAGAGCTCCCGGCGGAATTGAAACGACTCAATCCTTCCAGTTGTCTTATCGTCACCAATATTACGGTTGGTTCGCTTTATCTGAAAAAAGTATCAGAACTCTGCAATACGGTTTGCCGCACGGAATCGGTCGTCCTGCCTGACGGCGAGGCTTATAAAGACTGGAACAGTATCTCGGCAATTCTTGAAAAACTCGCATCGATGGGCGCGGACCGCAAGTCGGTCGTGATCGCACTCGGAGGCGGCGTGGTCGGAGACCTTGCCGGTTTTGCGGCGGCGATTTATATGCGCGGCATCCGCTTTATTCAAGTTCCGACAACACTGCTTGCGATGGTGGACTCTTCCGTCGGCGGAAAAACCGGCATGAATATGACGGCAGGGAAAAACTTGGTCGGCGCTTTTCATCAGCCGGAAGCCGTGATTGCCGACTCCGACTTTTTGCGGACACTGCCGGAAAGAGAAATCGGTGCCGGTATTGCAGAAATTATTAAGCACGGAGTCTTGGCGGATAAAGCTTATTTCGAAGAGCTCGAGCGTGACATGGAGCAGTTAAGAGCGCTTGATCCTGAGACGGTGGCCGAAGTTGTCGGACGATCCTGCGAGATTAAGGCCGGCGTCGTCTCCCGAGATGAAAAAGAAAAGGGTGAGCGCGCCAAACTGAATCTCGGCCATACATTCGGGCACGCCATTGAAAAGCTGACCGGTTACGGCACCTGGCTGCACGGAGAAGCGGTGGCTGTAGGCACCGTTTTGGCGGCAGTGACCGCTGAAAAGCAGGGCAAAATTAATCGTGAGGACGTTAAGCGGATTCAAGATTTGATCCATCGAGCGGGACTACCTGTCCGCATTGCCGGTATCAGTGCCGCAAAGGCGATTGAGGCGATGAAAGGTGATAAAAAGAGCACCAAAGGCGTTCCTCACTTTATTCTGCCCGTTGCGGTCGGGACAACAGTAATCGAAGAAGTTCCTGAAAGCCTGATTAGGGAAGTTCTTTTGGGAGAAGGGTACGGGCCATGATTACGGAAGGTTTTGAGCTGGCGGACTACGCCTGCAGTTCTGCAAACTCTCGAGGGCGAGCGATTGAGGAAAAGAGCAGTACGTCGCGTACCGAGTTTCAACGTGACCGCGACCGCATCATCCATAGTTCAGCGTTCCGCAGACTGGAATACAAGACGCAGGTCTTTGTGAATCACGAGGGCGATTTATTCCGTACGCGTTTGACCCACACCCTTGAAGTGGCACAGATTGGGCGTACAACGGCGACGCTTTTGAAGATCAATCCCGATTTAACGGAAGCGATTGCACTTGCGCATGATCTCGGTCACACGCCCTTCGGCCATTCCGGACAAACGGCGCTCGACCGCTGCATGGCAGATCACGGCGGTTTTGAACACAATCTTCAGTCGCTTCGAATCGTGGACCTTCTCGAGGACCAGTATCCGAATTTTGACGGACTGAATCTGACTTGGGAGACACGGGAAGGTATTCTGAAGCACTGCAGCCGGGAAAACGCACTGCGACTCGGCGCCTTAGGCGAACGCTTTTTAAAAGGCGAGCAGCCGTCTCTGGAAGCCCAGCTCGTCAATATCGCCGATGCGATTGCCTACAGCACGCACGATATCGATGACGGACTGCGTGTCGGTTATCTAGATGAAACAGATCTTATCGAAAACGTCCCTTTATATGCTGAATATCATGCGCAGGTAGATGCAGAGTATCCGGATATTCAGGAGCGCCGCAAGCAAAAGGAAGTAGTCAGACGCCTCATCGGTTACATGGTCGATGACTTAGTCTCCACGAGCCGAGCGAACATTGAAGCCGCGCAGCCGAAATCTCCGGACGACGTCAGGGCTTTGAAGACGCCGCTGGTTTCTTTCTCGGAAGAGGCTCGAGGTCAGATGAGAATTTTGAAGAGCACTTTAATGGACAAGCTCTACCGTCATTACCGCGTCTTGCGGGCGGTAGAAAAGTCCGCAGACATGATTACTCAGCTCTATCAAACTTTTGCGCGTTCCCCGGCGCTTCTGCCGCCGCTCTACCAGGAACGGTCCAAGCGATACGGCGTGGAACGCACGGTGGCCGATTACATCGCCGGTATGACTGATCGATATGCAGTCTTGGAATTTAACCGGGTGCTGAATCCGGCTTTCGAAATCTAAGTTGGAAACGCAAAAAAATCAGCCGGTTCTCGAGGGGAGGACCGGCTGAAATTTTATGGCTTTATCGCGTCTAAACGATGGTGTTCATCTGTCCTGCATAGAGAATGAACAGACGCAGACACATCATGCCGGCAATCGCGCAGGTACCAGCAAAGTAGAAGGAAACCTTGGATTCGGTACGCTTACCAGCAATAATCGAAGCGATCAGCGGAATGCCGAAACCGATACCGACGGCACCGACCCAGAAGACAACTGCCCAGATGCCGTCCGTGAAGGCACTGAAGGCAAGCTTGGCAGATTCGTTGCCGGAGAGCAGGGCAATGGCAATCATGAACAGACAGAAAGCCTCTGTTGCCATGACCGGCCATTCGGCCTGGTGCATTGCGTGCATATCGGGATCTTCTTCGCGGGCTCCGAAGCAGCAGGCGGCCAAAATCTTAGTGGCAGCCATACCGGCAGAGATACCGGAAGCAACGAAGAGGGCGGGAAGCACGGCCGTGTTGATCAGCGGGAAACGGATCAGCGCGGAGATCAGGAAACCGGTGTAGGCGCAGATGGCAATTGCCAGCACCATCACGATCGCGTTGATCCAAACGCGGAACTTTTCCAGTTGGTCACAGACCGGTTTAACCCAGCCTAACAGCGGCCACTTGCTGAACGTGTCTGCAAAGGACATCACCATCAGCACTGCAACCAGCGGGATGTAGAAGAGCAGCAGCATAACGCCGATGCTCATGACGCTCGTCGGGTTGTAGTAGACCAAAATTCTCCAGAAGTACAGAGGATTGGTTAGGTCAAGCACTAAGCAGAGCATGCCGAGCAGAATCGTGGCTAAGCCGATAATGCTCGCTGATTTTATGATGGGCGTTGTTTCCGTCTTATGCCTAAAGAAGTTAAGCATAAGGGCTACGGCAACCGCACCGCCCGAGATGCCGGCTAAGAACAAATAGACGGCGATCGGCCAGGGCCAAGCGATGCCCTCGGATAAACCCATTGTAAAGTTGATGGCTCCGTCCATTTAAATTTTCTCCTTCATCACCGGGATGTAACGCAGACTCGGTTCGGTACCAAGGTAGGTGCGAACCCGGACGGCATCCTTCACGTCTAACAGCTTGGCGACGTAAGAGTTCGGATCGTTCAAATCGCCGAACGCCAAAGCACCGTAGCGGCACTTAGAAACGCAGGCCGGATCCTCGCCCTTGGCCAATTTGGTATGCAGACAGAAGTCGCAGTTTTCGGCAACGCGGGTCTGGGGGTTGATAAAGCGGACGTTGTACGGGCAAGCGGCGATGCAGTATTTGCAGCCGACGCATTTGTCCGGGTCCATCGTCACGATGTTGGTTTCCGGATCGCGGTGAGCTGCCTGTGTCGGGCAGACGCGAACACAGGGTGCATCGAGACACTGCTGACAAGAAACACGAACATATTTGCGTTCGCAGTCGCAGGGCTCGATTTTTCCGCAGTACGGGCAAGCCGTTCCGGGTTCTCTTCCGTTCTGGCGTTCTAAGGCCAGACGGAACACACCGGCTGGTGTTTTGTTGGTTTCGGCACAAGCCTCTTTGCACTCGCCGCAGCCGACGCACTTGTTCTGATCAAAGACCATGACATAGTGAGGCTTGGCGGAAGCCTGCTTTAAACCAGCAGCTGTGCCCTGAGTCTGAGCACTCTTGGCGGGAGTGTCCTTCTTTTCAGAGCAGCCGGCCAGCGTGAGAACAAACAGAGAACCGGCAGTCGTGCCCTTAATGAAAGTTCGCCTGTTGATGGTACTCACAATGTATCTCCTCGGCGGAATAAATCCGCGCTATCAGGGTTCGGAAGAGCAGCGGAGCGCTCTTCCGTACTCCTTTATTTTGTTGCGATCTTGTTGTAACCGCCTTTGTCCATGATTAGCTGGGCTTTGGCAAGATAAGCCTGCGCTGTCTTGACTTGGTCAAGCAGATAGTTCTGGGCATGCATACCCCAGGAACCGTCCTTCTTAATCATGGCGGCAATTTGGTCGGCTTTGTCGAGAAGAAGTCTGGCATCGGTCTGGTCAGCCGGGCTCAGACGAGTAACCTCAAGAAGCTTTCTCATGCGGGGGATGGCACCGGCGATTTCCTTGTAGCCTTCCTTAATCGGAGTCTGCCACTTCAGAGTTTCACCGTAGACCTCTTTTTGATCCTGATAAATCAGGCCTTCATCGAGTTTGGAGGTTGCCGCATTGTGGCAGCCTTTGCCTTCGAAGACCGTGTAGTCGGCAGGCGTGTTGCGGGCGCAGCTCCACATGAGATCAACATATCCGTTTCCGTCTTCATCCTTGGCCATGACGTAGCCCTTGGCGGTGCCGTCCTTGCCGACTTTGACCTCACCTTCAACCATAGAAGAGGCCTTCGGGTCTACTAAGATCTTGTAAGTGTGGATACGGCGCAGAGCCTTCGGACCGGCGGCCTTCTGATCGGTCGAGTAGTCGGCGGCAGAGGCGACGTTCGGCATATGGCAGGCGATGCAGTCGAGCTTGTCATGTGTATCGGTGTGCGCAAATACATCGGCCTGGACGGTATGGCAATCCTGACAGGTCTGGCGGATGACGGGCTTATTGACAACGGCCATCCAGGCGACGCCGTCAAGACTTCTCGGATCGTGACAGGTATTGCAGCTCACGCCCTTCTGAGCATGGACGCTCATGAAGTGCTGATCGGCTTTTTCATGATATGCGTTGCCGGCGAGCTGGGTCTTTTGGTCTTTGGTCAGATCCGGCTTGGCATCCTTAGCGATACCGAGAGAAGCCATGAACTCAGGTTTTTCGGGGATGTTGATTTGATTAACGTTGTAAGAACCTTCTGCGGCGCAGGCGGCGGAAAAGCCGATCGCTACCAGGCAGGAGAGCGTTAACGTTGTAATTTTGGTAAGCATAGTATTTTGCACCTTTATGTCGGCGGTCCGCTCAAGGCATCCCGCCGGGAGTCTTTACTAGAGCATTTGAGCGTCGCCCTGATCCATTTCTTCCGCGAGGAAATCCGCCATTGCATCTTCAAGATAAGTTGAAGAGTAGAGATAGACGGTTCCGGCGGATGTGACGGTTACCCGAATGTCTTTGGCGTTTGGGTCTTCAGCGATTCGGTCGAGAACATCCTGAATGATGGTCGGATCGATTCGGAAGGGCGCAAATTCAAAGGTGAACACTCCGACCGGACGTGGATAGACGCGGGAACTTTCGCGAACCGTGTCCAAAATCTGCTCGTAGGGATTGTTCTGCGTAGAAAGCAGACGGGCATACGAGGCAGAAAGCAGCGGAGAGAAATGGTAATAGTGCTTGCTGTCCCAGCTCGTGAGATCTTCAATGCTGTACTGACCCTTGAGTACTTCTGCCAATACGGTTTCGAAGTACTCCGGCGTGATCTCTCTGGGTGCGGGCTCAGCTTCTGCCGGCTCTTCTTTCAGGTCGGCAAGACTTAATTCGCCGCTGAAGAGAGAACCGAACATCTGTCTGCGGGAGATCAGTCGTCTGCGTTCTTTCTCTTCGGGGCTGTCGTCGGCCTTGTTGCGCAGCTTTCTTTCCATTTCCGGGATGGCTTCATATTCGGCCTTGATCTGAGAGACGGGAATAGGCTGCTGCATAGGAGCCTTGCTGAGAAATTCGTCGCGAAGATCTTCATGCGTCACGAGTTCAACCTTGCGGCTGTGTTCGGTAATCAGATCGATCAGCAGGACGATGTCAGCTTTGAGCTGGGCGGCATCCGTTACGGAGTTGGTATCAGGGTGATTCATAAGTTACAGCTCTATTTTCCGGGGATTAAACCTTCTTTCTGCATGACAGGGATAACGAATTCGAGATTGATATCCTTGTAAGCCTGTTCGGTCGGGGCGCCGGTGGCGGGATCCCAATTGATCAGCTTGAAGAAGATATCGAAGCTCTTTTCGATGTCGTCTTTATCCATGCGGATCGTGCCTTTCGTGAATGCGGGTCTGTCTTTAGCATCTTTAAAGATCCAGCCCGGATAGAAGTCGTGGTTCTTGCGCATGTTGACTTCATTCATTTCACGCATTGTGTAGGCGCGATGCAGTGTGAAGGCGCGGAAGCCGGCGTCATCAAGCTGCTTGGCAGTTGTGTTCCTGCCGGTTAAGGCGCGATAAACCTTACCTTCCATATCATCGTCACCGATATAGTTTTCAGACTTGTTCGGAGAGACAACCCACGGAGCCATCCAGGAGCAAAGACCGAGCATGTCGTGCAGTTCCTTGCGGCAGATGATCCAGCGCAGACGGCGCATCTTAGCCTCGTTGGTAGGCTTGTAATCGCCGATTTCGTCTACGGCGTCGCCGCTGCCCCAGAAGTGTTCGGCAATCTGCTTCTTCACGCTGATCGGCAGACCGCTGCGTGTGAAGTTCACGGTGCCGTGGCACATCGGGTCACGGTTGTAGAGGCAGTTGAGGACGACGCCGACCTGACCGTCGTCTTCGTTGGCGTGATGTTTCGGATGACCGAGGCCCCAGTAATTCGTCGATCCGTCGTTGGACCAGTCGGATTCCTGAATGCCGAAATGACCGAGCATGTAGGGCGTGCTTTCGCCGAGCCATTTGCCCATTTCACCCTGACGGTAAGCGATGCGCTGGAACAAATCCTGCAGGAAGGAAGCGTCGCAGTCTTCGATCTTCTGCCAAGGAATGGAGTTGTATTCTTTCTCGGGAAGAACTTTCTTCCAGAGGCCTTTGACGTACATCTTCTTGAAGTCGCGGTGGAGCTGACCGTAGTTGCACCATACGCCGAGGTCATCCATTGTCTGGATGCCGACCATGGAAGCATGGCGGGCGGCCGGAAGGTCGCGCTTGGCGGCAATCTTCGGGAAGATGACGCGGCCGAAGTACAGAGACATACAGGTCTGTTCGGTCATCTTATTGATGTGATAGCGGGCGGCGGCTTCTTCGTCTTCAACGATGGAGTAGCAGCGCAGCGGGCACGAGTAGCAGCCGTTGTTGCGGACCTGAATCTTTAAACCCTGAGGTTTGCCGAGGAAGAACTGACTGGCGCACCAGCGATAGGAAATCTTGTTGGGGCTGCGCATATCTTCGCCGAGGATAATCGGCGGATTGGCTTTCTGCCATACGTTGCCCGGCATACCGTTCCAGCGGCTGCCCGGTGCCCAGAATTCAAACAAGGGGTTCGGAGCGGACGGAACGACGTGCTGGTTCAGAGAACCGAACAGATCGATGTTGCGTTCGGTGATCTTCTGCCATTCTTTCTTGTCGGCATGGATGTGGATCGGTTGGTCGCCTTGAATGACGACGCCTTTGAGTTTCTTGGAGCCGAAGATGGAACCGATACCGCCGCCGGAGTGCTGACGGGCGCTGATCAGAACGGACATCGGAACAAGGTTTTCACCGGCCGGTCCGATTACGGCGATGGAAGCCATCGGAGAGGTTTGGTCGGCAAGCATCTGCTGTGCGCGGCGAGTGCCTTGGCCCCAAATACCTTTAGCGTCGCGCAGTTCGAAATTGTCGTTATTGATGTAGAGGTAAACCGGTTTTTCGGATTTACCTTCGATGATGATGAAGTCATAGCCGGCCTGTTTCAGGCGAGCCGCCATATCGCCGCCGATGTGGGCCGAGGCAATCATCGGCATCGGATAGATTGTCGGATAAATGGTTGTAATAGAAGTACGGCTGGAGCAGAGAGCGCCGGATCCGGAAAAAGGTCCCGGAGCGATCACGATCTTGTTGGCTTCATCGAGCGGCTGAGTCTTCGGAGGAACTTCGTCCCAGAAGACACGGTATCCCAGAGCGGTTCCGCCGATTTCATCTTTGAATCTCGGGAACGTCGGTTCTTTAGTGATTTTGCCGGTTGTTAGATTTACACGCAGGCCCTGACCGGTGTAGCCATATCTTTTTTGAATTGTGTCCATAGCAGTTCCTTAGAGATTTAATTAACCATGGCAGACCGAGCACTGGTTAGCATTTTCTTCAGGCAGATAACCGTGGGTCGGACGTCTGGCCGGTTCGCCGGAACGATCTTTCCAAGGCATATAGGTCAGAGCGGCAGCCGGGCAGGCTTTCACGCATTTCGGTTCGCCGTCGCAGAGGAAGCACTTGCTGGCTTTCTGTTTTTCGCGGTCGAAGCTCATCATGTCCCACGGACAGGCTTTCTGGCAGAGTCCGCAGCCGATGCACTTGTCTTCGTCCACATAGCGGGCGCCGGTCTTGGGATCGACGCGGATGGCACCCTGCGGGCAGGCATTGGCGCAGGGGACCGGGTGAGCGCACTGGCGGCACGTGTCTTGATAGACGGTGCTGTCGCCCCAGACGCCCTGCAAGGGACGAGCGCCCGGATTGCCCGGACCGTACCAAATATTGCGGCCGATACGAATACGAGCCAAAACCGGATCGTTCTTACCGTCGTTAAATTCGGTACAAGCCATTTCGCAGCGCTGGCAGTCGACGCAGAGAGAGGGATCGCCGACGATCAGGCCCTTGGGTGTTTCCAAAATGATGTAGGGCTGAGCGCCGGTCTGCGCGCGGGCTTGATTCATAGCAGCAAATGCTGCGGTTACGGTAGCTACCTGCAGGAAGCCGCGTCGAGTAATGTCTTGGGGCAGATTTACCCGAGACATTAGGTCTTTCAGATCAAACATGATTTCAATTTCTCCTGATGGAGGAACGACAGAGACTGTCGCAGAGAGAGCGCAGAGGACAAAAATGGGGACGTCCTCGGCGAGTCCGTTTTGGTGCAGTGATTAGTTACGGGCAGCAGACCAGCCGTCGCTTCCGACCGGTTTAATCGTCCAGCGAGTGCGAAGGATCGGTTCTGTGGCGGAGAAAACAACCGAACGAAGCTCTGGAGAAAGAGCTTTTGCGTAAACTACTTCTTTGAATCGGGTTGCCATTTTGTTCTCCGCAGCTATTCGCTGCACTTGGGGTGTTATGTCGACACGGTTTGTTACAGTCCGCTTTCGACACGGACAAATTCTAACAATTTGTAATATTCTTGAAAAGAATTTTTGTAGAGTTACAAAATTTTTTAATGGATACGTAAAGTAAATACCCATCTAAAAGAAGAGAAAAAACTGTTAAGGATCAACAAAATATGAATGGCTGTTTTGTACTTTACCCCTTTAAGTTAGGAGAAACCCTAACAAAAAGAATAAATGTAGGTATAGACACGGACAATAGTTTCGGATGTGAACTCGCCGAAGATGTTGTTTGCATGGAAGATATTCCGCCTTATGACGTGTCGCTGAGAGACGGATGGGCGATCTGCTCAAGAGAGGGTAATCACACCTTAACGGGAGAACCGGTTAAAAACGGAGAGCAGCCTGCTTTGTTACAAAAAAACGGCGCTTGCTGGATAAATACCGGCGGATATCTTCCGATCGGAGCCGATGCTGTTGTATCGGACTCGGATCCGCAGGCACCGGATTTTGCTGCAGATGTGTATCCCTACGAGAACGTACTTCCGAAAGGAACGGAGTGGACCATGGGCTCCCTAATCCTGAAAAAAGGCACCGTCCTCGGCGCCGGGGCTCAGGCTCTGCTCTTTGAGGCAGGAATTGAGAATATTCGCGTTTGGAAGCGTCCCTCGGCTGCGATCCTGGCGACGGGACACGAGATTGCGGAAACCGGCGCGCGCAGCTCTGCCGGGCGGCATTCCAGCAATGCGGTCTATCTCATGAATCTCTTTTCAGGAATGGGTCTGACGGATACGGCGATCTTTTACGCCAAGGATGAAGCGAATTCGATTGCCGATCGTTTGGAGGTCCTGGCACAAAGTTTCGACTTCGTCATTACCGTCGGAGGTACCGGACAAGGTAAGAGCGATGTGCTGCGTCTTGCTCTGAAACGAGCCGGAGCAAAACAGTCCGAAGATCAGACAAAACTTTCGAGTTCTCTGCCTTTTGTGTGCGCGAATCTTAAGGGCGCAGTGTTGTTCGGACTTCCCGGTAATCCCCTCGGGTTCGTCAACATTGTTCAGCGAGTTGTGCTTCCCGTGATTTGGCAGTCTTTCCGAACGGATCCTTTCTTTGTGATACGTCAAAAAGTATTCATGGGATTTGATTACGAAGGCAAAGCCGGAGACATCTGTGTGCAGCTCGCGCCCTTCGAGGGTAAGGTCATTGCGCTCCCTGTACAGAAGGGAAGCGGGCGCTCGTCGGCGTTTCGAGATGCCGCGGCTGTTATTCCGAATCCGCAGGGCCGAAAGATTGAGGCAGGGGAGGCTGTGGAGGCACAGATGTTTTTTAACGGCTTATTGAGCTGAGCCTCTTTCACCTCGGTAAGATAGATTAGAGAATCAAAAAACTTAAGTCCCATGACCCGTTTGACCCGATTGTCAGCTGCCGCGCAGGCGCACTATGTTGTTCTCAGAAGTGTGCCGGAGATCTCATTGATTCCGTTTGATAAGAACATCGAGAAGCTCTTTCAGATCTTCTCCGACGGCTCGCGTGCCTACAACACCGACATTTCGGCATTTGCGGTTTTTACCGACCAAATCCATCTGCTGCTGACGCCCCGAGAAAAAGCGGAAGATCTCTCACGCTTTGTGCAGCAGCTCAGCCGCCTTTACAGCCATTACTTCAATGATGAGTTTTCCCGCAACGGCAAGATTTGGCAGGGTCGATTTGAATCCTCTCTTTTGCAGGGAAAAGGCAGACTTTTGGCGGCGACGATTTACATGGAGTGGCTGCCGTTTGTATACGGCTATGGAGAGCCGCAGTTTTATCCGTGGAGCAGCTACTTCCATCACGCCGGCATCCGCAGCGATTACTTCATGGTGCCTTCCAATGAGTATTGGGCACTCGGCAATACACCGTTTGAACGGCAAAAAACCTACAAAGATCTTTTTGAACGCGGTCCCGATAAGGCTTTCGGTGAGCGTCTGATGGGCTGCGTAAAGCGCGGCTGGCCGATCGCAGAGAAAAAATTTCTGGAATCCATTGGCGTTGAGGCTGAAAGAATAGCGCCGCAGCGCGGAAGAGGTCGCCCCCGTAAGACGGCAACAGAAAACCCTCTTTAATCTGACACTAATTTATCAAACAAGAAAAGAAAATTTTTATATATTAGTGTCATATTGAAATATTTCGTTATATTTAGCGAAGTTAAATCTTCTATAACAAAAAAGTCTTCAATAAAGAATCCATCCAGGAGAACCCCATGAGCACCCGCTCAGACCAAAGGAAAGATGCAGCCGAGCACGGACTCTACGATCCTGCTTATGAGCATGACGCTTGCGGTGTCGGTTTCGTCGCCAGCGTTAAAGGGCAGGCCAGCCACGAAATCGTGACGCAGGCGCTGCAAATTCTAAAAAATCTTGATCACCGCGGCGCGGTTGGTGCCGATCCGTTGTGTGGTGACGGTGCCGGTATTTTGATTCAGATTCCGGATGCCTTCTTCCGCGCCGAAATGGCCAAGCAGAATATTCTTCTGCCTCCGGCAGGCGATTATGGCGTCGGCATGGTTTTCCTGCCGCGTGAACACGCTTCTCGGCGTGCCTGCGAACAGGAGCTCGAACGTGTTGTGAAAGCCGAAGGACAGGTTGTTTTAGGCTGGAGAGACGTACCCGTCGACACTACTATCAAGATGTCGAAGACGGTTTTGGAGACCGCTCCGGTCATCCGCCAGATCTTTATCGGCCGAGGCCCCGACGTCATGGTGCCGAATGCTTTGGAACGCAAGCTCTACGTAATTCGTAAGCTGGCAGGTCACAAGATTCAGGCTCTGAAGCTCAAACACGGTAAAGAATTCTATGTGCCGTCGATGTCAACAAAGACCATTGTGTACAAAGGTCTTTTACTGGCCGACCAGGTTGGTCCCTACTACAAAGATTTGAATGATCCTCGGGTCGTCAGCTCTATCGCGCTGGTTCATCAGCGTTTCTCGACCAACACATTCCCGAGCTGGGAACTTGCCCATCCGTACCGCATGATTGCGCACAACGGCGAAATCAATACGGTTAAAGGCAACTTTAATTGGTTAAGAGCTCGCGAACGTGCCGTTGAAACAGCGGTTTTGGGCGATGACGTCAAGAAGCTGCTGCCGATTATTTATGAGGGTCAGAGTGATACAGCCTGTTTGGATAACATGCTTGAACTCTTGGTGATGAGCGGCTATCCGCTCGCCCAGGCCGTGATGCTGACCATTCCGGAAGCCTGGGAACAGGCCAAGGGACAAATGGACCCGGCCCAGCGTGCGTTCTATGAATACTATGCTGCCATGCTGGAACCTTGGGACGGTCCGGCGGCCGTCGGATTCACCGACGGTGTGCGCATCGGCGCGGTGCTCGACAGAAACGGACTGCGTCCGGGCCGCTACATTCTGACCAATGACGATATCGTGATTCTGGCCTCGGAAGCCGGAACACTGCCGATTCCTCAGAGCCAAATCAAGAAGAAATGGCGTCTGCAGCCGGGCAAGATGTTCATGATCGATACCGAACAGGGCCGCATTATCGAAGACGAAGAAATTAAACGCACGCTTGCTCTGAGCAATCCCTACAAGGAATGGACAAAGCGCCTGAACATTCATCTTTCTGACGTGGTTGCTCCGCCCCCGCTGCCCAACAACAATCCTGTCCCTCTCATCAAACGCCAGGAAGCGTTCGGCTACGGCGAAGACGACATCAAGTTCGTGCTGCGCCCGATGGCGGAAAAAGGAGCCGAGGCAGTCGGTTCTATGGGAAACGACACGCCGCTCGCGATGCTCTCTCACCGAGCCAAGCCCTTCTACCATTATTTCCGTCAGCTGTTTGCTCAGGTGACGAATCCTCCGATCGACCCGATCCGCGAGCAGCTCGTGATGTCGCTGGTCTCCTTCGTGGGTCCGCGTCCGAATCTGCTGGATATCAACAACGTTAATCCGCCGCTGCGTTTGGAACTTTCTCAGCCGATTCTCGGTATGGAAGAAATGGCCAAGATGCGCCGCATCGACCGCTATACCGGCGATAAGTTCCGTTCCTATGAAATTGACACGACTTATCGCGTCGCTTGGGGCGAAGAGGGTGTGGAAGCCCGCCTGGCCTCCCTTTGCGCCCGAGCTGTTGATGCTGTTAAAGACGGCTATAACATTCTGATTCTGACGGATCGGAAGATGAATGAAGAGCGCGTCGCGATTCCGATGCCGCTTGCTATCAGCGCGATCCATCAGCATTTAATTGCCGCCGGCCTTCGCACCAATACCGGTCTTGTCATCGAAACCGGCAGCGCTTTGCAGACGCACCATATGGCCGTTCTGGCTGCCTACGGTGCCGAAGCGATTCATCCGTACCTTGCTCTGGAAACCATCGAACAGCTCTACAAGCCGGGCAATCCGAACGGAATCGACACAAAGACAGCAACCCAGAACTACATTCACGCCATCGGCAAAACCTTCAAGAAGATTATGAGCAAGATGGGTATCTCAACTTACATGAGTTACCGCGGCGCCCAGATCTTTGAAGTTCTTGGCCTGGATAAGGAGTTCGTCGACCGCTACTTCCCCGGCACCAGCTGCAAAGTCGGAGGTCTGGGCATTTTTGACGTGATGCGCGAGGCAATCGAGCAGCATAAGGAAGCCTTTGCCGATAAGAACCACCGCCATAAACTGCTTCCGACTCTCGGCGAATATCAGTGGAGAGCTCGCGGCGAAGAGCATATGTGGACGCCTGAGGCAATTGCCAAACTTCAGCACGCCACACGCGGCAACTCTTATCAAACTTATAAGGAATATGCCGAAATCATCAACGATCAGAGCCAGCGTCAGATGACGCTGCGCGGCCTGATGGAATTTGATGTTGATCCGTCCAAAGCGATTCCGCTGGAAGAGGTCGAACCGGCAAAAGAAATTGTGAAGCGCTTCGCAACCGGCGCCATGTCGCTTGGTTCCATCTCGGCAGAAGCCCACGCGGTTCTCGCTGTGGCCATGAACCGAATCGGAGGCAAGAGCAACACCGGTGAAGGCGGGGAGGATCCGAAGCGCTACGAAGCTGAAATGCGCGAAGGTCATTCTTCAGTTAAGCAAGGCGACACATTGAAGTCGATCTTGGGCGAAGACCGCATTGTGGCTGACGTTCCTCTGGAAGAGGGCGATTCTCTGCGCTCCCGTATCAAACAGGTGGCAAGCGGACGCTTCGGGGTGACAGAAGCCTACCTGTCGAGTGCAGACCAAATTCAGGTCAAGATGAGTCAGGGCGCAAAACCCGGTGAAGGCGGTCAGCTGCCCGGTCATAAGGTCAGCGAATACATCGCTCAGCTGCGTTACTCCATCCCCGGTGTCGGCTTGATCTCGCCACCTCCGCATCATGACATTTACTCGATCGAGGATCTGGCACAGCTGATCCGAGATCTCAAGATGGCCAATGACAAGGCGGACATCAGCGTGAAGCTCGTAAGCGAGCAGGGTGTCGGTACGGTTGCTGCCGGCGTTGCTAAAGCAAAAGCGGACCACATTGTCATTTCCGGTCATGACGGCGGAACCGGTGCTTCTCCGCTTTCTTCCATCAAGTTTGCCGGCACGCCTTGGGAACAAGGGCTTTCGGAAACTCAGCAGACCTTGGTGATCAATAATTTGAGGGATCGCGTCCGAATTCAGGTCGACGGCCAGATTAAGACAGGGCGAGACGTCGTGATCGGTGCGCTGCTGGGGGCCGATGAATTCGGTTTTGCAACCGCTCCGCTGGTCGTGGAAGGCTGCATGATGATGCGTAAGTGCCATCTCAATACTTGTCCGGTCGGTATCGCCACACAGGATCCTGAACTCAGAAAACGCTTCCACGGCGAACCGAAGCACGTTGTGAACTACTTCTTCTTCGTTGCCGAAGAAGTCCGTGAAATCATGGCAAGTCTGGGCATTCGCAAGTTTGAGGACTTAGTGGGGCGTTCTGACCTGCTGCGTCAGAAGAAGATGCATCCGGCCAAGTGTGCTCACTTGGATCTGTCTCGAGTTCTGTATCAGCCGGAAGTCGATGATCCGAACAAGCGCCGTCAAAGCGTCAAGCAGGATCACGGTTTGGAAAAAGAACTGGACTACCAGCTGCTGGATCTTTGCCGCAATGCCATAGAGAAGAAAGAAAAAGTCAGCTTTATCTCTCCGATCAAGAACATTCACCGCACGGTCGGTACGAAGATTTCTTCGGAAATTATTCGTCGCTGGGGTGCCGAAGGTCTGCCCGAAGACACGCTGCACATTCAGCTGACCGGCACTGCCGGACAGTCCTTCGGAGCCTTCCTGGCTAACGGCGTGACGCTGGATCTGGTCGGAGAAGCCAACGATTATGTCGGTAAGGGTCTCTCCGGCGGACGCATTATTGTTCGCTGCCCAACCGACTTCCGCGGCAGAGGCGACGAAAACATCATCGCCGGCAACACGGTTCTGTACGGAGCTACGAGCGGTGAAGCCTTCTTTAACGGCGTAACCGGTGAGCGTTTCGCCGTTCGTCTCTCGGGCGCAACAGCGGTTTCTGAAGGCTGCGGCGATCACGGCTGCGAATACATGACCGGAGGCACCGTAGTGGTTTTGGGTAACGTTGGAAGAAACTTCGGCGCCGGTATGTCGGGCGGTATTGCCTATGTCTATGACGAAGACGGAACGTTTGCGAAGCGCTGCAATTCTGAGAGCGTTGAACTCTGCGCCGTCCTGCCGGACAAAGACCAGGCAGCTTCCGGCGACCACAGCGCCTGGCACCTCGGTAAGACGGACGAGAGCATTCTGAAAGACTTGGTCAATCGTCACTTCCTCTACACAGGAAGCCAAAGAGCCCGAGATATTCTCGACGATTGGCCGAGAAACCTTCAGAAGTTTGTGAAGGTCTTCCCGAAAGAATACAAACAAGCTTTGCTCAAAGGCATTGCTCATTCAGCTGCCTGAGGTGAACCATGGGAAAAGTAACAGGATTTATGGAATTTGAGCGTCTCGAACAGGCGCATGAACCGGTTGCTCAGCGTAAAACGCATTTCCGCGAGTTCATTACACCGCTGAGCCAACAGGAAGCAAAACAGCAGGCAGCCCGCTGCATGGACTGCGGAACGCCGTTCTGCACATTCAGCTGTCCCCTGCACAATGTCGCACCGGAATTTAATGACTTGGTCTACAACGAAGATTGGGAGAAGGCTTATCTCGTTCTGTCTTCAACCAATAACTTCCCGGAGTTCACCTCTCGTGTTTGTCCGGCCTTGTGCGAAAACGGCTGCATCATGAATTACACGCAGCGCGCCATGGGTGTTAAGTCCATTGAACGCGCCATTATCACGAATGCCTGGAATCAGGGCTGGGTCAAGCCTGAGCCCCCCAAGGAGCATAAAGATAAGTCGGTTGCGATCGTCGGCAGCGGTCCTTCCGGGCTGGCTTGTGCACAGCAGCTGGCTCGAATGGGATACGCCGTCACGGTGTTTGAAAAGAACAAGCGCCCCGGCGGCCTGCTGCGCTACGGCATTCCTGACTTCAAGCTGGACAAGAGTCTGATCGATCGCCGTATTGCACAGATGGAAAACGAAGGCGTGCAGTTCCGCTGCTCTACCTCTATCGGCATCAAAGATCATCCGCACGGAATTTGGAACGACAGCGAACGTGCGATCGATGCGTCCGAGCTTCTTCGAGATTTCTCTGCCGTCGTGCTGGCAGTGGGCTCTGAGACGCCGCGAGATCTGCAGGTGAAAGGCAGGGATCTCAAAGGCATTCACTTTGCGCTGGAGTACCTTCCCGTGCAGAACAAGCACAATGCGTCTGAGACTTTTGACGAAGACATCAGCGCCAAGGATCGAAAGGTGCTGATCATCGGCGGCGGCGATACCGGCAGTGACTGCTTGGGTACTGCAATCCGTCAGGGCGCCGAGAAGGTGCTTCAGATCGACCTGGGTCCGAGACCGCCGGAAAGTTACGATAAGTCGATGGTTTGGCCCAACTGGCCTAACGTTCTTCGTTCGTCTACTTCTCAGGAAGAAGGCGGAGAACGTGACTATGCGATCTCCACCAAAGAATTTTTGTCTGACGACGAAGGACGTGTCCGCGGCGTTAAGGCTGTGCGGCTGGAATGGATGAAAGATCCGGTCACGGGCCGCAGAACTTTCAAAGAAATCCCGGACAGCGAGTTTGAAATCGAGAGCGACCTGGTGCTTTTGGCGATGGGCTTCCTGCATCCGAGCAGTCCGGTGATGGATACTTTCGGCGTTCAAACCGACATGCGCGGCAACGCTCAGGCAGCTTACGAAGGAGAAGACGCTTTCCGTACAAACGTTCCGAAGGTTTTCGCGGCAGGAGACTGCCGCAGAGGCCAGAGTTTGGTGGTCCGCGCCTTAGCCGAGGGCCGTCGATGTGCTGAAGCTGTCGACAAGTTCCTCAGCGGCGAGCAGAATTAGTTCTTTTTTTTGCATACTGCTCATGGAACGAATTTTCCGATTTCCGATCAAGGTCGGCAAAGAATCGATTGATGTGCTGGGTCATACCAACAACAAAGAGTATCTTCGCTGGATGGAAGAGGCGGCGCTCGCTCACTCCGACTCGCTCGGGTGGACGATGGGCCGCTATCTGAAAATCGGAAAAGTCTTTGTTGCAAGTACTCATAAGATTGAGTACTTGCGGCCCACGTTTGAAGGCGACGAGCTCACCATGCTCACGTGGGTAGAGACGATGGACGGGGCAAAAAGCCGCCGTTGTTTCTATCTAAAGCGGGACAATAAAGTCTGCATGCAAGGCTGGACGGAATGGACGTTTGTCGATCTTCAGACGGGGCGGGCGGCTAATATCAGTGAGGAGGTCAAAAATGATTTCCCGCTTGTGCCGGCGGACGATCCGGAGCTCAAAGCATCAGGCGTTCGAAGAAGTCCTTCGCAGTCATGATTCAGGTAAGTTTGGGCGGCTTCGGCCGCCTTTATTATTTTTGTGCATGAAAAGTGTAAATATTTCTTTACCCCGTGATTAGCTGAATCCGATTTAACGCCTTTAATCAAAGGAATAGCCCGCGCGGGTGTGGCATAATCGATCAATTAGGCATTTGTGTAAGAATGCCTGTTTTGGTTTTATTGGGTCGACGATGGAGAGACAGGACAACGACTGGATTGTCGAAATTAAGGACATGAGCTTTTCTTATGCGGAAGGCTCCCGCGTTATTTTGGATGACGTGAGCTTATCCTTCCGTAAAGGCGAAGTGATTGCCATTATGGGCGGCTCCGGCATGGGCAAGACAACACTCCTAAAACTTATCGGAGGATTGCTGACGCCGGATAAAGGAGAAGTCTTCATTGACGGAGAGCGGCTGAATACAGCGAATCTCGATTCTCTGTACCGCATCCGCAGAAAGATGGGAATGCTGTTTCAGTTCGGAGCACTGTTTACGGATATGACGGTGTTTGACAACGTCGCTTTCCCGCTGCGTGAGCACACGGATCTCCCCGAGGCTTTGATTCGAGATCTCGTTTTGCTCAAACTCAATGCAGTCGGACTTCGCGGTGCCGCTCAGCTTTACCCGTCCGAGATCTCCGGCGGTATGAGTCGCCGCGTTGCGCTCGCCAGAACTGTCGCACTTGATCCGATGCTCATTATGTACGACGAGCCCTTTGCCGGTCTGGATCCGATTTCTATGGGCGTCACCGCTCAGCTGATCCGCAATCTGAATACTGTTCTCGGTTCGACTAGTCTGATCGTCACGCACGACGTTCAGGAGACATTCGGTATTGCGGACTATGTTTACATGATTTCCAGCGGAAAAGTGGCCGCTCACGGAACACCTGACGAGCTGCGTCAGAGCAAAGATCCGTTCGTCTATCAATTTGTTAACGGTTTGCCGGACGGTCCTGTCCGATTCCAGTATCCGGCCGAACCGCTGAATCAGGAGCTTGGTCTGAAATGATGGGTATTTTTAATTGGATCAGTTCCCTCGGCGCCTGGGCGCTTTCCGGCGTACGTACGCTCGGAAACTTCTCTCGCTTTCTTTTCCGCCTGGTTTTGAATCTAGGTCCGTCGTTCACACGTTTTCAAGACACACTCAAACAGCTGTATTTTGTCGGCAACTACTCACTGGTCATTATTTTGGTGAGCGGCTTATTCGTCGGCTTTGTGCTCGGTCTTCAGGGTGACTACGTTCTTTCTAGCTACGGCAGTGAGCAGGCGCTAGGCGTTTTAGTTGCTCTGTCTTTGCTCCGAGAGCTGGGACCGGTGGTGACGGCGCTTCTTTTTGCGGGGCGCGCCGGGACTTCGCTTACGGCGGAGATCGGTCTGATGAATGCCGGAGAACAGCTTTCCGCTTTGGAAATGATGGGTGTCGATCCTATCCGCAGAATTTTAGGACCACGCTTTTTAGCCTGCGTCATCTCGATGCCGCTGCTTGCGATTATGTTTTCCGCGGTCGGTATTATCGGCAGCTGGGTCGTGGCTGTTCCTCTGATCGGATTGGATTCCGGTGCCTTCTGGGCTCAGATGCAGGCCGGCGTTGAAGTCGGTCCCGATATCGGCAACGGTATTATCAAATCCTTTGTGTTCGGTGTTGCTGTCGGAGCGATAGCGCTTTACGAAGGCTACACGGCTCGTGCAACGCCTGAAGGTGTTTCGAGCGCTACTACACGAACGGTTGTTGTTTCATCTCTTGTTGTTTTAGGGTTGGATTTCATTCTGACCGCCTTTATGTTTACGCACGGTTAGAAAGGAAAATCAGTCATGCAGAATCAGAATACAAAAATTAATTTTCTCGTCGGCTTGTTTGTTCTCGGCGGTATTGTCGCTCTGCTGTTTTTAGCGCTCCAGGCCGCAAACCTGAGTTCGTTCTCTACATCCAAGAGCTACGAGGTTACTGCCTACTTCGATAATATCGGCGGATTAAAGGCCCGCGCTCCCGTAAGAAGCGCCGGTGTGCTGGTTGGCCGCGTCAAGTCAATCAGCTATGACAACGACACCTTCCAGGCAAAAGTTGTGATCTCTATGGAGAATCAATATAAGTTCCCAGCGGACACTTCTGCAAAGATTCTTACGGCCGGTTTGATCGGTGAGCAGTACATCGGCCTGCAGCCCGGAGCCGATGATAAGGACTTAACCAACGGCGGAAGGATAGAATTTACTCAAAGTGCTGTTGTTTTAGAGAACTTAATCAGTCAATTCATGTTTAATAAGGCTGAAGATAACGCTGGTTCGAAGAAGGAATAAAAAATGAGAAAGAAAATCTTGGCCCTCGCGTTCGTCGGTGCTGCTTTGCTGTCCGGCTGTGCCTCCGTCCCGAAAGACTCCGGTCAGAATCCCGACGATCCCTGGGAAACCTTGAACCGTCAGACCTTTGCATTTAACCAAGGTTTGGACTTTATCCTGATCCGTCCCTTGGCAAAGGGCTATCAGTTCATCACGCCGAAGCCCGTGCGCGAAGGTGTAACCCGCGTATTCCAGAACACGATGGAGCCGTCTAACGCGGTCAACAACGTTCTTCAAGGGAAAGTCGAAGAGGGCATTCTTTCCCTGTTCCGTCTCATGATTAACTCTACCGTCGGCGTCGTCGGTATTTTCGACGTGGCTCAGATGGTTGATATTCCCCGTATGCCGGAAGATTTCGGACAGACCCTTGCAACTTGGGGCGTTCCGAAAGGCCCGTATTTCGTTATTCCGGTCTTAGGGCCTTCGACCGTTCGAGACACCGTCGGCTTGGTTCCTGAAGTCTTCCTGGATCCGAATACTTACGTCGGCAAGGACTGGTTCGTATGGCCGTGGTGGGGTGCCAAGTTCGTCAACGCCAGAGAGCGTCTGCTTCCGGTCACGGATATGCTGGATAAGACTGTTGACCCGTACGTCGCGACACGAAATGCTTACCTGCAGCAGCGTCAAAACTCGCTTCAGGACGGTGACGGTCCTGCAATGATTCAGCAGCCGCTCTTGAGCCCGTTCGGCGACGATGACGCCGACGAAGCCGATAAAACCGCTAAGGAAGAAAAGAAATGAGAAAACTGATTAGCCTGGTTGTCGTGTTTTTCCTCTCCGTTTTCGGAGCCGCGGCAACCGCTGAACCGAGCGTTGCGCCGGACAAGCTGGTTATGGACGTGTCCACCCAAGTCCTGAACGAAATTAAGAAAGACCCGGCCCTGGCAGCAGCCGATCCGGCGCACGTCAATCAGCTCGTGGATAAAAAGATTCTGCCTTACACCGACTTTGCCACGATGACCCGTATGGCCGTCGGTCCGGCCTGGAGAAAGGCTGACGAGGCTCAGCGTAAAGAAATCATGCAGCTATTCCGTACACTTCTCGTTGCCGTTTACTCCGGCGCTCTGAAGGAAGCCAATAACTACACGGTTGAGCTGGCCAAATCTCGTCCGAGCAATGATCCTCGTTTGACGATCGTCCGCACACGTTTGGTGGCCAGCCAGCGCGATCCGATTCAGCTGGACTACCGTCTGATGAATACCGGCAAAGACTGGAAGATCTTCGACGTCTGCGTCGGCGGCGTTTGGCTTGTTGAGAACTATCGTTCTCAGTTTGCCTCCGTTATCGGAAACTCCGGCCTTACCGGTTTGATCGCTCAGCTGAAAGACCGCGTGCAGAAGCTCGAAGTCAACAAAGGGAAGTAATAAGCATGAAGTTTCAGGCTCAGCACATCGGCTTTGACAATGCCGTTGCCATTCTGAACCAAGGCTTGCAAGCCATCAATTCAGGCGACAGCGTGATGGACATGCAGGATGTGCAGAAAACCGACAGTTCGGCAGTTGCCGTCGTGCTGGAGTGGATCAGGAGAGCTCAGGCGAGAGGCGCCGAGCTGAAAGTGATCAACGCTCCTGAGTCCTTCCAAAATTTGGTCAAGCTTTACAGTCTTTCTGATCTGATCAAGTAAGACCTTGAGGTATGAAAAAAAGCCCTCGAAATTCGGAGGGCTTTTTTTGTGGGCGAAACTAATTAAGGCTGGGCCGGAGCGGGCGCTTGGGCCGGGGCCGGAGCAGGTGCTGCAACGGGAGCCTGATTCTTCAAGCTGTCGATTGCCTGCTGCTGACGAACTTTGTTCAGGTCGATTTCTGTCTGAACTTTGGAGCGTTTGGCTTCTAAGTCGAGGCGCTTGCTTTCCAAATCCATCTGCATCATCTGATCCTGATAGTTTTGGAGTTTCTGTTTCTGAGCAGCGGCCTCTGCTTCAGCTGCCTGAAGTTTGGCTTGCTGAGCAGCCTTAGCTTCAGCTTTTGCCTTGGCTTGGCGGGCCTGAGCAGCAGCACGCTGACGAGCAGCTTTTTCAGCGGCGCGAGCCTTTTCCAAAGCGATCGCTTGTTCGTTTGCCTGAATCTGACGTTCAGCCTGCTGAACATTCAAAATCTGCTGGTCGGACGGAGAAAGGGGAACCAGCGGTGTCACTGTCTCGGTGATTTGAGCCGAAGCAGCCGAGCCGATCGCAAAGGCGCATACAGCGGCGAGAAGTTTAAGTTTCATAATCGTTGAACCTCACCAAAACACGGAAACAAAGGTTATCTCTTGCAGCCGTACGGGTTGTTCGGCTGAATACGAGTGCTTGTCGGGCCGGTGGATGTCATGATGGCAGGGCCGTATTTGAATTCGCACATCTGACCGACCTGAGCAGAGTTAAAGATTCTGCCGTTCATCTTGAAGGTCAGCTGGACGCCGTCAACCAAAGAATTCTGCGGAGAGGCAGCGCTGGAGCCGGCTGCACCCAATGCGGCACCGGCGATGGCGCCGATAGCCGTACCGCTGTCTCTATGGTGTGTCACCTGGTTGCCGATCACGGCACCGAGAATACCGCCGAGTGCGGTACCGACCATCTGAGAAACGTTGCGGTCGGATTGATTATTCACGGCAACGCGGGCGGGCTGAATGGCAATAATTTCAACCGTCTGCACCTGCTGGGCCTGGTTGACCTGGTTGCTGCCGTAAACATCGGAACGATACATGTCGCCGTTAGTCTGACATCCGGCAAGAGCGAAAAGAGCAACTGCAGGAACCAGCAATTTTGTTTTGATCATGGCTGACAAACCCCTTTCTCTGTAAAAGTAAATTCTGATCTTTCAATGATAATGAACAATCCTCGGGGCGGATACTTTCTTTGCGCCTAACTGAGCCATAAGGGCGCCTAAAGGATAAAAATTGTAAGGATTGGTGTTGACGTCGGAGAAAAAGAAAAAAATCACACATGCAAAAAGGTCATCAGTTTGCGAGATTTGGGTATCGGTTCATTTCCTCGGACGCAACGCTTTTATACTAGGTGCAGTACTTCGAAGCGACACTAAATAGATATGCTGTTCTCTCAGATTTTTTCCCAGGTGAAAGTGCATACCGGCAGGCTGTCCCGTTGGTTAACGAACAACTGTTCGGGCAAATGGAGCTACCGAATTAATATGTTTTGTTTCGGTTTGGCTTGGCTGATCTTTCCGATTGATAACAGGTTCTATCAAAAGATCGTTAAAAACCGAACTTATTATTTTCCGCAGATCGACTTTCATAACCTGCGGCCGCTCGATCCGATTCGCGGCTTCATTCAGCTCATTTTTCTGATGTTTGTTGCGGGCAGCAAAGAAGATGCCGCCAAACGTCTGTCGCATTCGACGTATGCTAGCCGCTTCTTCCTGTTCCGCTGGATCAATCACATTTTCAAGAGGATCAACCGCGTGACACGAATGATCGCCGAGCGCGTTTCTAAAAAACTGGCTTCGGAAGGCAAAGAAAAGATCGGCGACCCTAAACCTCAGCATCAGAAACCGTCCCTTTTTAAGAAGATCTTCGTGGGCTTTTTGCTTGCGATCGGCTTTGTGCTTTACGTTCTCTGTATCACTCAGCCTTTCAGCTTGGAAGAGCAAGTTATCTTCTTGCTGATATTAGGTGTGATCGCGCTCACTTTGTTCCAGGCGCAGACCCGCTTTACGCTGCTGATGCTGATCGTGATTTCGGTCATCGTGTCATCTCGCTACGTTTGGTGGCGTTATTCGGAAACACTGAATCCCAACAGTTACACTTCTGTGATTTTTACATGGCTGCTGATCATCGCCGAGACCTATGCGTTTATCGTGATGCTTCTCGGCTACTTCCAAGTCTGCTGGGTTTTGGACCGCAAACCTACCTCTTTGCCGAAAGATAAAGAGCAGTGGCCGTCTGTGGATATTTTCATTCCGACCTACAACGAACCGCTGGACGTCGTAAAGCCCACCGTGTACGCAGCGCTCACCGTGGACTGGCCCAAAGAAAAACTTAACGTCTATATCCTGGACGACGGCAGCCGCAAGGAATTTAAAGACTTTGCCTGTGAAGTCGGCGCCGGCTATATCGAACGTGAAGAACACAAGCACGCCAAAGCCGGAAACATTAACCACGCGATGGGCATCACTAAGGGCGATTTCATCGCCATCTTTGACTGTGACCACGTGCCGGTAAAGACGTTCCTGCAAAAGACCATGGGTTGGTTCCTAAAGGACGAGAAGATCGCTCTGGTGCAGACACCGCATCATTTCTACTCTCAGGATCCGTTTGAGAAGAACTTGCATCTCAAAGAGAATGTTCCGAACGAGAACTCGCTCTTCCATGACTTCATTCAGAAGGGCAATGACACTTGGAACGCGACGATGTTCTGCGGTTCCTGCGCCATCATGCGTCGTAAAGCCCTGGAAGAAGTCGGCGGTATTGCCGTAGAAACGGTAACCGAGGACGCGCACACTTCTTTGAAGCTCAACCGCCGCGGTTGGTCTTCGGCTTTCTTAAGCACGCCGCTTTCTGCCGGTTTGAGTACTGAGACTTTGGCGGCGCACATCGGACAGCGTATTCGCTGGGCCCGAGGCATGGTGCAGATTTTCCGCTTGGATAATCCGCTTTTCGGCAAGGGTCTGACAATACCGCAGCGCCTGTGCTTCTTAAACGCGATGATCCACTTCCTGCACGGACTGCCGCGAATCATTTTCTTAATCGCTCCGCTGCCGTTCCTCTTTGCCAATATCTACGTGATTTACGCCAGTGCGATCGCTATTTTCGTGTACCTGATTCCGCATATGGTTCACTCCACGATGACGACGTACATGATTCATCGCGGCTACCGATTCCCGTTTATTAGCGCGCTCTATGAGACGATTTTGTCCTGGTACATCTTCGTGCCGACACTCGTCGCTCTCATTGCGCCGCATAAAGGCAAATTCAACGTGACGGCTAAAGGCGGCGTGATTGATAAAGAGTATTTGGACTGGGCCGTCGCTCGTCCGTACTTCTACCTGCTTCTTCTGAATCTGGCTGGCTTTTTTATCGGCATCTACCGAATGGTCGGAGCGAGCGCCTACGAAGTTCTGATGCTTTTGATCAACCTCGGCTGGATCATCTACAACCTGATCATTCTGTTTGCCGCCATGGCGGTGACGGTTGAAAGCGTCCAGAAACGCAAATTCCCGCGCGTGTCTTTCACGACGCCGGTACACCTTCAGGTCGGAGACGCCTTGATCCCTGCCGTTATGTCCGCTTTCTCTCAGAAGGACTGTGTCGTAGACCTGAAAAACGCTTCGGACTTAAGCAAGATTTCGCTCGAAGAATCCGTGAAGCTGATTTTCGGCTCCAAGAAAAAGCCTTCGACAACGTTTGACTGTACGGTGACGGCCGCTTTTGAAAACGGTGTTGTCGAGCTTTTGGTATCTCAGCCGACTCGCACCAAAGAAATGGAGTACGTAGAGTGCACGTTCGGTACGCCTAACATTTGGATTCAGAAGCAAGCCAAAGTAAAAGGCTATGGAATGCTTGACGGCTTCTTTGCGCTGCTGCATATGGCGCGTATGGGCGCCGAGGCATTTGCGCATTTCTCGAATCCTCAGGCAGGCTGGTTCCTGAAAGCATCGGTTTGGACATTTAAGTGGGTTATTAGCTTTATTCCCCGGGTTCCGTCACTTAGACGCGAAAACAAGAATTCTCCTTTCGAGGAGCACCATCTGCTCTACTTGCCCAAAACAATTTCTTCGGTTCATAGCGCGTAATAACGAACTAAAATCTTACACAGTTAGAAATAATACGGATTAATGAGTAATTCGGAAGATCTTGGTCAGATATGTTTAAGAATAAAAGATTCTCTCTTCTTCTATCCGGTACAGTGCTTTGCGCACTGAGTGCAGCTTTTGCGAGCGTCGCGTCCGCAGCTCCTGAACCCGCCACATTTATGCGGGATGTTCAGCCGGCCTTCCGGACAGACGAAATCCCGGTGATCCGCAAAGACAGCCCCTTGTTTAATTTCTCCACGGAAGGAGCGATTGAACAGATCAAGATGACGGGCATCTATAACGAAAGATCTTTCCGTTTTTACTCAGCCACGAACGAGCTGATTTCCAAAGCGTCGGTCACGCTTCGCTACACACCGTCTCCGGCCTTGATTCCTCAGCAGAGCCAACTTAACGTTTACTTGAACGGCCAGCTGCAGAAGAGCCTTCCGATTACCAAAGAGCAGCTCGGTAATCAGGTTTCCGCAACGGTTGATCTCAATGCGAAGCAGTTTGACAGCTCCAATCGTCTGACGCTGGAGTTTGTCGGACAGTACACACAGATTTGCGGCTCTCCCGCGAACCCCGCCTTATGGTTGACCGTGGACTCCTCGAGCTACCTGTCTTTAAACACTCAGAAGCTGCGTTTGGCTAATGATCTTTCGATTCTGCCGGCGCCTTTTGTCAACACCATTAGTCCTGCGGCAACAACGCTGCCGATGGTTTTTGCTTCTGCGCCTGACAATCGCTTCAAAGAAGCTGCCGCTGTGCTCGCCTCATGGGCGGGCGTCCGCTCTGGGTGGCGCGGAATTGAATTCCCTGTCTACTACAACGAACAGCCGGCCGAACAGAATTATGTCGCCTTTGTCACCAATGACAGCCGTCCCGACTTTCTGAAGTTCCTGCCCAGAGTTGAAGCGCCGACGATCTCAATCGTTAACGCACCGAACAGTCTGTATGCCAAAGTGCTCGTCATTGCCGGCCGCAATGCTGACGATCTGCTGACTGCGGCGCGCTATCTGGCGACTGCGGACGCAGGTATCGCCGGCGGTATGGTCACGGTCGAAAACTTTAAGGGAGAACCGGACCGCAAGGCGTATGACGCGCCGTCTTGGGTCAATACCGATCAAAAGATCCCGTTCGAGAAACTTTCAAAGTACCGCGGCCAGCTCACCAGCACGGGTTTGCATCCTGCGCCGATCAAGCTTGACGTTCGCCTCCCGCCGGATCTTTTCATGGTCAACCGCAGCAATGTAAATCTGGACCTGCGCTATCGCTATACGCGTCCAATGGGCGGAGAACCGGCGCAGATGCGATTCCTGCTGAATGATCAGCTTGTCGAATCTTACGACCTAAGCCCGACAAAGACGAGCAATTCGTTTATGTCGCAGTTCTCCTTCATCAACGGCTTGGCAAACTTATGGAACAACACCTCGATTCCGAGTCGTCTGCTGTCTGCCGAAAACCAGCTGACCTTTGACTTCCAGTATGGCTTAGCGGTTGACGGCGGGACTCAGGCCAACTGCAGATCCGTGACCTTGATTCCGAATCAGGTAGAAATCGATCCGAACTCTACAATCGACTTCTCCGGTTTTTACCACTTTGCCCGCTTGCCGGATCTGAAGCTCTTTACAGTGAGCGGTTATCCGTTTACGAAGTACGCTGACTTGTCTCAGACCTTGGTGCTGATGAAGAAAGATGCGTCCGCCAACGTGATGACGACGATGCTCAATACGATGGGCCGTTTCGGTGCCCAGACGGGTTATCCGGTCACGAAGGTCAAGTTTGATTACGCGATCCAGAACGACAATGCGCAGCACCGTGACATTTTGGTCTTCGCAGAAAACAGCGCCGACATCGGAAACCTTGATAAGCTCGAGCCCGAGGTGATTCTTGAAAAAGTTAAAGGCAACTTGAACTCGAATTTCGGCGCTAAATCCAAGGACGCAGCTCCCCAGTCGACTGTGACGGAAGACACTGGCATTGCTACGATTGCCCAGTACGAATCTCCGTACGGCAGCGGCCGCTCGGTGGTCGCACTCTTGGGTGACGGACAAGACGGAAGCTATCTTCTGAACAAGCGTCTGATGAACCCCGGCGACCTGAAGATGGTCGGCGGCGGCGTCGCGATTTTCAAACCGAATGCTCAGCCGGCAAGCTACATGGTCGGTCCTGACTATTACACAGGCTCCCTGCCGTGGCATCAGAGAGTTTGGTACTCGCTGCTCGACCAGCCGCTTCTTCTTGTGCTCTTCACACTCGTGTGCGCGCTGCTCTTTGCCGGCGGTATCTATTACCTGATGCATTCTCTGATCCGCTTCCGCAATCGCCGCAACTAACTGGAGACTGACACCATGAAAAAGAAATTTCTTCTTGCCTGCCTGATCTCTGCTGTTTTTGCAGCTCCTGCGGGTGCCTGGGAACTTTGGGATCAGTTCAAAGCAACCAACCTGACGCCTGAGGGCCGAGTCGTCGACTACAGCGAAGCCAAGCTCATTACGACATCTGAAGGCCAGTCCTACGGGATGTTCTTTGCCTTGGTTGCGAACGACAAAAAGGCTTTTGACGAGATGTTTGCCTGGACGGAAAAGAATCTCGGCGAGAACCAACCTGCGTGGCTTTGGGGCATTCCGGACGGCAAGCCCAACGGAACAGGCAAAATCTTGGATACCAATAACGCCACTGACTCGGACATGTGGATTGCCTACTGTCTGATTGAAGCAGCACGTATCTGGAATGATCCATCTTATCTTCCGAAGGCGGACGGATATCTTGCCAAACTCAAAGAGCTGGTTCGCGACGTGCCGACGGTCGGAAAAGTGATCCTTCCGGGCCGCGTCGGATTTGAAGAGAAGGGCGTGATCACCATCAACCCGAGCTACTATCCGCCGCACATCCTGCGCCGCTTTGCCGATTACGACCCTTATTGGCTTCCGGTGCTCGAAGGTTCCATCAACGCGATGGTGCGCTGCTCTCCGAGCGGCGTGGCGCCGGACTGGGCTAAATTCGACGCTCAGGGGCGCCTTGTGGATCCTCAAAAGATGGAAGGCAGTTACAACGCCATCCGAACTTATTTGTGGTCGGGCATTTTATCGCCCAAAGATCAGAACTATGAAGTGCTGATGCGCCAGTACGGGCCGATGATTAACCTTGTTAAGACAACCAACATTCCTCCGGAGAAGGTCACCATCGGCGACATGACCGTCAACAACCGTCAGGTCAACGCCTTCGGCGCCTGTTTCCTGCCTTATGTGGCTGCAGATAGGGCAGGTGCGGTGATCCGCACAGTGCTGACTTCGATGGAAATGAAGGGCGATAATTACTACCGCAACGTGCTGACTGTTTTCGGTCTGGGGTTTGATAACCGCGCCTATGCTTTCGATGAGAAGGGGCGCCTGATTCTGCCGACCGATAATATGGCCGTTAAAACAATGACACCTAAAAATTAATAAATTCAAAATCTGAGCATGGCGGCGACTGAAAAAAATAAGCAGACGAAGGTGAAATGGACCGGGCTTGGTCTGTGGAACGTATTTTTTATCGGAGAATTTTTACTCGGAGGATTCGGGTATCTCTCGCTGAATCTTCTGCAGAACGTTCTACTTCTCGTCTTTGTCCTCTTTCCGATCGGAAATCGTTATCTTCGCTGGCTGCGCACACTGATCGCAGTTATTTGTGCGGTCGCTTTGGTCTATTCGGAAAGCTGGCTGCCGGGTTTGGATAGCATTCGCGGCAATTTCCATAACCTTGCGGCGATGGAAAGCGGCTATCTTCTCGACTCAGCCCTGAACTTTTTGAACTTTGAGATGATCGGTGCCGGCATCGCGCTTATCATCATTTATTACGCTGTCCGTGACTATATCCGCGTGACGACGTTTACCGTCGGCTATTTGTTTATTCTTCTTTGCGCACCGCTTTGGCAGCCCTTTGTGGCCCAGCTTAGAGCGCCGGCGCCGGCAACTGAAGTTGTCGCTTCGGCGGATAACGCCAAGAAACCTGCAGAAGAAGAAAAGAAGAGCGATCTGATTGCGCAGACTGCCGAGCCTACCTCTAAGAATCTCGATGAGTGGCTCAAGCGCTTTCACGATACTGAAAAAGACCGCAGAGCACAGTGGCCCGATAAACTCGCAAAAGATTCGACGCCGTTCGATATCCTTCTTCTGAACATCTGCTCGCTTTCCAACGACGACTTAAAGGCCGTCGGCTTGGAAAACCACGATGTCCTCAAGCAGTTCAATATTCGTTTCGAGAACTTTAACTCCGCGACTTCTTATTCCGGCCCGGCTGCGCTGCGTCTTCTGAAGTCGATGTGCGGACAGCCTTCTCACGAAGATCTGTATGAAGGCCGTAATCCGGATTGCGAAATCATGAATCGTTTGGCTCGATTAGGCTACAACCAGCACGTTTTCATGGACCACAGCGGCAAGTACGACAATTTCTACCAAAGCCTGCGCCACTTGGCCGGACTTTCTCCACAGCTTGCGGAGATGAAATATCCGAAACGCTACGACTCGTTTGATGAAGAGCCGATCGGAGACGCCCGTGCAGTCTTTAAAGATTACGAGAACACTATTGCCGCGGACAAAGGCGGCAGAAGCGCGACCTTTATCAACATGATTGCGCTCCATGACGGCAACCGTTTTGCAAACAAACGCCGCTTGGCTCCGTTCAAACCCAGAGCTCAAGCCATGCTGGATGACTTGGGCAGCCTGATCGCCGATCTGGAAAAGAGCGGGCGTAAGGTTATGTTGGTAGTGGTACCTGAGCACGGTGCAGCGGAAAAGGGCGACAAAGTTCAGGTTGCTCACCTGCGTGATATTCCGAGCCCGGCGATTACTCATGTACCTGCTTTGGTGAAATTCATCGGCGTAACGCCTGCAGATAGCCCGGTTACCGTGGATACTAAGACGAGCTATCTCGCCGTAAGCTCCCTCATCGGCCGCGTTCTGGAGACCAATTTCTTCGGAAAACCGGAAGGGGAAGTTCCTCTGAAAGACCTTGTGAAAGACCTGCCGCAGACGCACTCCGTTTCCGAGAATGCCAATGCCAAAGTCGTGAACTATAACGGCAAGGACTACGTCAAGATGGATAACAAGGATTGGCGCGAGTACGCAAAATAAAAATCAAAAATTCTTGGTCGTGATCTTGGTTAAAGCCAAGATCACACTTTAAACTCATTTTGTCCTTAAATTAAGAGAGTTAACATGGAGGTTAACGATCAAGACGCTGATTCGATTGGAGTTGTTCAGTGCAAAAATTAGTTATCACCGGCGGTGTGGCGCTTGAAGGTGAGATCAAAGCATCCGGAGCCAAGAATGCGGCTCTTCCCCTCTTGGCTTGCGCACTTCTTACAGATGAGCCGATGACTTTTGTGAACGTGCCGGATCTGGCTGACGTTCATACCATGCTTAAGCTCTTGGAGGAACTCGGCTGCAAAGTGACGCAGGACGGTCATAAAGTGACCATTGACGCTTCGCAGATCACTTCAACCGAAGCTCCCTATGATTTAGTTAAAACGATGCGTGCTTCCATTTTGGTGCTCGGACCTCTCCTCGCACGCTTCGGAAAAGCCAAAGTATCGCTGCCCGGCGGATGCTCGATCGGAGCCCGTCCGGTCGATCAGCACATCAAAGGAATGAAAGCGCTCGGTTCCGACATTTCTATTGAACACGGATACGTGACGGCGCATGCAGACAAGCTCGTCGGAACCAATATCGTGACAGACATGGTCACCGTAACCGGCACGGAAAATCTTTTAATGGCAGCCGTTCTCGCAGAGGGCACAACGGTGCTCGCCAACGCTGCCCGTGAACCGGAAGTTGCCGATTTGGCTCATTGCTTAGTACAGATGGGCGCCAAAATTAAAGGCATCGGCTCTCCGCAAATGGAGATCGAAGGTGTGAAGAAGCTTCACGGTACGACTTACCGTGTCATTTCCGACCGTATCGAAGTCGGAAGTTTTCTGGTAGCCGCCGTGATGACCAAAGGCAAGATTCGCGTGACCGACTGTGATCCTCATGCACTCACCGCAGTGCTTGAAAAGCTTGAGGAGACCGGCGCTAAAGTGACGACCGGTGAAGACTGGATAGAAGTGGACGGAACTGGAGAGCATCGTGCCGTTGATATCCGTACGGCTCCGTACCCCGGATTTCCGACGGATATGCAGGCTCAGTTCATGGCTCTTAACACGACTGCTAAGGGTGCTTCTCACGTTGCCGAGACGATTTTTGAGAACCGCTTTATGCACGTGCCCGAACTGCAGCGGCTGGGTGCGGATATCACCATTGACGGAAATAATGCCGTCGTGCGCGGCGTCAAGTGCCTTTCCGGAGCTCCGCTGATGGCAACGGATCTGCGCGCCAGTGCCGCCCTTGTGATTGCAGCATTGGCGGCCGACGGTGAGTCGACGGTGGACCGTATTTATCACTTGGATCGCGGTTACGAAAAAATGGAGCAAAAGCTTTCATCGCTCGGCGCCAAAATTGAGAGAGTAAAAGCATGATTACTTTGGCATTATCAAAGGGAAGAATCTTTACCGAGACGCTTCCGTTTTTGGCCGCAGCCGGAATCTACCCGCTGGAAGATCCGGAAACTTCCCGCAAGCTCATCATCGGAACCAACAACCCTGATCTGAGAATCGTCGTCGTTCGTGCGAGCGACGTACCGACTTATGTCCAATACGGAGCTGCAGACATGGGCGTTGCGGGCAAGGATTCTCTGTACGAACACGGCGGCGCCGGTCTTTACGTGCCGCTGGACCTCAATATCGCCAAATGCCGCATGTGCGTGGCCTGTCCACGTGATTTTGATTACGCCGCCCGCGTTAAACGCGGTGCCCGCTTAAGAATCGCGACCAAGTACATGAAGTATTCGAGAGATTACTATGCGCGCGTGGGTGTGCATGTTGATCTCATCAAACTGTACGGCTCGATGGAATTAGCCCCGATTTCCGGTTTGTCGGACGCCATTGTTGACTTGGTGAGTACCGGAGCAACGCTCAAAGCAAACAACCTAGTTGAGGTGGAGACGATCGACTATATCTCTTCACGCCTCATCGTCGGCAGTACCGCAATGAAATTGAAGCGCCAGGAACTGCTGCCCTTAATCGAAATTTTTGCAAATACGGTGAAAAAATGAGCATTAGAAGATTAAATACCCAGCAGCCTGACTTCGCGGCCAAATTCTCTGAGCTTGTTGCAGTCGACAGCTCTGTGGACCCCGAGATTACGCGTCGTGCCGAAGCTATTGTTCAGGACGTCCGCGCCAGAGGAGACGAAGCCGTTCTTGAGTACACCAACCGTTTCGATCATATGGATGCCAAGAGCGTTGCCGAATTCCGTCTGACAGAGGACGATCTGAAGGAAGCGCTTGAAACCCTTCCGAAAGATCAGAAAGATGCTTTGACACAGGCCGCACAGCGCATCCGTGAGTTCCACGAACACGAACTCGGACAGAGCTGGTCCATTACTGAGGAAGACGGAACAAAACTCGGTATTCGCTACATTCCGCTCGATTCCGTCGGTCTCTACGTTCCCGGCGGCAAAGCTGCCTATCCGTCTTCCGTTCTGATGAACGCCATGCCTGCTCACGTTGCGGGCTGCAAGAAGATTGTGATGGTCGTTCCGACTCCGGGCGGCAAACCCAATCAGCTTGTTCTTGCCGCTGCCTGCCTGGCCGGTGTTAAAGAGTGCTACACCATCGGCGGAGCACAGGCCATTGCCGCTTTGGCCTACGGCACGGAAACCATTCCGGCAGTGGACAAGATCGTCGGACCGGGCAACGCCTACGTGGCCGCTGCTAAGCGCTATGTTTTCGGTACGGTCGGTATTGACATGATCGCTGGTCCTTCTGAAATTCTGGTGATCTGTGACGGCAAGACCAATCCCGATTGGATCGCGATGGATCTTTTCAGTCAGGCAGAGCACGACGAACTGGCTCAGGCTATTTTGCTGACCGACGACGCCGAGTTTGCCGATAAAGTGGCCGAGTCTATTGACCGCCAGATTGAAGGCATGTCCCGCAAAGACATCATTTCCGCTTCGCTCAATAACCGCGGCGCCATCATCGTGACGCGCTCTATTGAGGAAGCCTGCAAGGTTGCCGATACGATCGCACCCGAACACTTGGAACTCTCCGTTCAGGATGCCGACAAATACATTGATCAGATTCATCATGCCGGTGCGCTCTTTGTCGGTCCTTACACCTGCGAAGCCTTGGGCGATTACTGTGCCGGTCCGAACCACGTTCTTCCGACTTCCCGCACGGCCCGCTATTCATCTCCGCTCGGCGTTTGGGACTTCCAGAAACGCATGAGCGTACTGAAGGTCAGCAAATACGGCGCAGAAAAACTCGGCCGCATTGCCGACGTGCTTGCCCGCGGTGAATTCCTAACGGCGCACGCTGCCAGCGCCATGTACCGCGTTCACGATCTGGAAAAGAAATAAGGATTTCATCATGACGAGACGAGCCGATGTAAAGCGTCAGACGGCAGAGACATCGATTCTTGTATCGATGGATCTTGACGGCACCGGTAAAGCCGATATCCGTACGGGAATCGGATTCTTTGACCACATGCTGCATCAGATTGCACGTCACGGCCAGATTGACCTGACCGTTATGTGCGACGGCGATCTTCATATCGACGGACACCATTCAGTCGAGGATATCGGAATCGCAATGGGCCAGTGCTTGGCCCAAGCCTTAGGCGACAAAGCCGGAATCACGCGTTTTGGTTCCGCCTACGTGCCGCTCGACGAAGCGCTCTCACGCACGGTTCTGGATATTTCAGGCCGCCCCTATTTGGTCTGGAATGTAGATTTCACCGCTGCGATGATCGGGGAATTGGATACTCAGCTGCCGAGAGAGTTCTTCCTGGCGCTCGCGAACAATGCTCGCATCACACTGCACATTGACAATCTGCGCGGCATCAATGCTCATCATCAGTGCGAATCCGTCTTTAAATCGTTCGGCCGCGCGCTGCGCATGGCATGCGAGTACGATCCCCGCGCCCGCAACGTTATTCCGTCCACAAAGGGTGTGTTATGAAAATAGCCATCGTTGACTACGGCTCCGGCAATCTGCGCAGCGTCAGCAAAGCCATTGAAAAAATTGCTCCGATCAGCACGCAGGTGCTGGTAACCGGCGACCCGGAAGAAGTCCTGAAAGCCGACCGCGTGGTATTTCCCGGACAAGGCGCGATGCCTGACTGCATGAAGAATCTTCGCACGACCGGTATGGAAGAAGCGGTGCGCGACGCCATCCGCAACAAACCGTTTTTTGCGGTTTGTGTGGGCGAGCAGATGCTTTTTGAACACAGCGAAGAGGGTGACACGCCGGGCCTAGGCATCTTCCCGGGAGACGTCGTTCGCTTTGCCTCCGACCGTGTGGATCAAACCGGCGTACGCCTTAAAGTTCCTCAGATGGGCTGGAATCAGGTGACTCAGACACGCGATCATCCCATGTGGAAAGGAATCACCAACGGCGCATGGTTCTATTTTGTTCACAGCTATTACGCAAAACCCACAGAAGCAGACCTCACTGTCGGGACGACTTTTTACGGTGATGAAGTCACTGTAGCCGTCGCCCGCGACAATGTTTTTGCTACGCAGTTCCATCCTGAGAAAAGCGCAGCAGCCGGTTTAGCTCTCTACCAAAACTTTTTGACTTGGAATCCTTAACGAGTATTTATCATGTTGTTAATTCCCGCTATTGACATTAAAGACGGGCACTGTGTTCGTCTTCGCCAGGGAGATTTAACTTCCAACATTACTGTTTTCAACACCGATCCGGTTGCTCAGGCCCGTCATTGGGTTGAACTCGGCGCCGAACGTCTGCATCTGGTTGACTTGGACGCAGCCAGAAGCGGAAAGCCCGTGAACCTTTCTGTGATCCGCAAAATCGCCAATGAGTTTGCGGAAGATGTTGAAATTGAAGTCGGCGGCGGTATGCGTACGCTCGAGCGCGTCAGCGAAGTGCTTGATCTCGGAGTAGATTATGTCGTGATCGGAACCGCAGCCGTTAAAGCTCCCGGATTCCTGCATGACGTCTGCAGCGAGTATGGCGGCAGCGTCATCGTTTCCTTGGACGCCAAAGACGGCATGGTTATGACCGACGGCTGGACGAAGAACACCGGCCACACAGCTACTGATTTGGCCCAGAAATTTGAAGGCTACGGCGTTGACGCCATCCTTTATACCGACATCAGCCGTGACGGTATGCTCACCGGCTGCAATGTCGAGGCAACTGCAGCTTTGGCCAGCCAGTTGTCCATTCCTGTTATCGCTTCCGGCGGTATTCGTGATTTGGATGATATTCGTAAGCTGCTTGCTGTTGAAGATGACGGCGTGACGATGGCGATTTTGGGCCGTTCGCTGTACGAAGGTACCTTGGACTTCACACAGGCGCTTGATTTAGTCGAAGCGACGGAAGCCGCCAGAGACAATCAGGCCGATCTCGAAGGATAAATTCATGCTCGCAAAACGCATCATTCCGTGTTTGGACGTGACCGGCGGCCGTGTGGTCAAAGGAACGAATTTCGTCGATCTGAGAGACGCCGGAGACCCGGTTGAAATCGCTCGCCGCTATGACGAGCAGGGCGCCGATGAACTGACCTTTTTGGATATCACGGCGACCTCTGACGAAAGAGATTTGATCCTCAAAGTTATTGAAGACGTTGCGGCTCAGGTCTTTATTCCTTTGACTGTCGGCGGAGGGGTGCGTAAAGCAGAAGACGTTCGCCGTCTGTTAAATGCCGGTGCGGATAAAGTCTCGATTAACTCCGCAGGTGTTAATAATCCCGATCTGATCGCTGAGACTTCTTCAATCTACGGCAGTCAGGCGATCGTCGTTGCTATTGACGCTAAGCGCAGGGGCGACGGAACCTGGGAGGTCTATACCCGCGGCGGAAGAACGCCGACAGGTATTGATGCGGTTGAATGGGCTAAAAAAGTTGAGAAGCTCGGCGCCGGAGAAATTCTTCTTACCAGCATGGACGGTGACGGTACGAAGGCTGGATTTGACCTGGAACTAACCCGCGCCGTGAGCGATTCGGTTTCGATTCCAGTCATTGCCTCGGGCGGCGTCGGAAACCTTCAGCATTTGGTTGACGGCATTGTCGAAGGTCATGCGGACGCCGTGCTTGCCGCTTCGATTTTCCACTTCGGCGAGTACACCATTGAAGAAGCCAAACGCTATATGCAGGAACGCGGTATTCCTGTCCGTCTTGACTAAAGTTTGTATCAAGAATGATTGAAGAAGTTCGCTTTAATGCCGACGGTCTCGTTCCCGTGATTGCGCAGGATGCACATGACGGAACGATTCTGATGCTTGCCTGGGCCAATAAAGAAGCCTTAGAAGAGACACTCAAGACCGGATTCGGAACGTATTTTTCCCGCTCTCGTCAGAAGCTTTGGCGCAAAGGCGAGGAAAGCGGCAATCGTCAGAAAATTTTTGAGATTTTGCTCGACTGCGACGGCGATTCCGTCATCTACAAAGTCGAGCAAAAAGGAAATATTGCCTGTCATACCGGCCACAGAAGCTGCTTTTACCGCAGCTGGGATGGTAAAGACTGGAAAGAGAATGCGCCTGTCCTGAAGTCTCCGGAAGAGATGTACGGCAAAGGGCATCACTAAAGGAATAAAAATGGAACGAGTTCCTGTTATCAGCGAAATTGCCGATGTCATCGACAGCCGCAAAGGCGGAGATCCGAAGGTCAGTTACGTTGCCAAATTATTTTCGAAAGCGCCGGATGCCGCTTTGAAGAAAGTCGGCGAAGAAGCCACCGAAGTCGTGATGGCCGCCAAGGACGGTGATCGAGAGCACTTGATTTACGAAACGGCCGATCTTTGGTTCCACTCCATGGTGGTTCTTTCCCAGGCCGGCATTCGTCCAGAAGAAGTCCTGCAGGAGCTCGCCCGCAGAGAAGGAACCTCAGGCTTGGTCGAAAAAGCGAATCGAAAAGAATCGTGAGAAAGCGTTAATAAGAACCCTAGGGTAGGGTTATCCATATTGAGCCGGCGGCTGAATTCTTTAAAAATATAAAAGTAACTTGGAGAATGGTATGCAAAAGGAAGATTGCCTTTTTTGCAAAATCGCAAGGGGAGAGATCCCTTCCCAGAAAGTTTATGAAGATGACGAAGTGATTGCCTTTAAAGACATTCACCCTGCTGCACCTGTTCATCTCCTGATTATCCCGAAACAGCATTACGACTCTTTGGCTGTCATGGGCAAAGCAGAAGAGCCGCTTTTAGGTAAAATGCTGGCTTTAGCGCCTGTGTTGGCAAAAGAAGCGGGTGCAAATAACGGCTTCCGCGTAGTGATCAACACCGGACATGACGGTGGTCAGGAAGTAAATCATATTCACGTACATGTCTTGGGCGGCCCGCGTCCTTGGACAAAACTCTAGGAGTAAAAAATGGGTTCTCTTTCCATCTGGCATTGGTTAGTTGTGCTGGTTATCGTTGTTTTGATTTTCGGTACCAGCAAACTTAAGAACATGGGTAAAGACCTCGGCGGCGCCGTTAAGGGCTTCAAAGAAGGTATGAAGGAAGCTCAGGACGAACCGGCTAAACCGGCTCAGGTTGCCGACCAGAAACCGGCTGAAGCACCTGCTGCTAAGGAAGAAGCTAAACCTGAAGAAAAGAAACAGGCTTAATTCAACACGATTGAGTACATATGCTTGATTTAAGCATGGGCGAAATCGGGGTCATCGCGGCCATCGCGTTGGTCGTCCTCGGCCCCGACAAACTCCCTCAGGTAGCAAAGACTGCGGGCTCTCTCATGGGAAAGGCCCAGAGGTTTGTCTCGCAGGTTAAAAACGATATCGACAAAGAGGTCGAGCTTTCTGAACTGAAAAAGATTCAGGAAGACGCCAAGAAAATGGCAAGCGACCTTCAGTCGAGTCTGAAGAACACCACCGACTCCATTGAAAAACAGGTCAGCGATGTGCGGGACTCCGTGACGTCTGCCGGCCAGGAAGTGAAATCCACCATGGACAACGCTTCCAAGGAGCTTAAGGATCAGTGGATGGAATCCACCGCTCCGAAGAGTGAACTTTCGATGGAGACCATCGTAGACGGTGCCGCTAAGACTGAAACTGCTTCGGTTTCTGCTGTTGCCGGTCAGGGCAAGGACGCCCCCTGGGAAAATCTCAACAAGTCGGTCGACACCTCTATGCTGGAAAAAGCTTTCGATTGGGGTGCTTCCGACATCAAGCCGACTCTGCCTCAGGAACTGAGCGGCCCGGCTCCTACAGTCGAATCCTACAATTTCGGACAAGCGCCGGCCAATACGCCGATGACAGATCCCAACGCGCCCACGCTTGCCGATTTAATGCGTGAAATCAATGCGCTCAAGCAGCAGGTTGAGGCCCAGAAGGTTGCTTCTGTACCCAAGACCGGCGCCGGACGCTTTGCGCCGCGCAGTCACGTTAACAAAACCCGTATTTCACGTGTTTAAGAATGAGTGATAAAGATTTGGTAGAACGCCCGGAAGACGGGCCGGAAGATGACCGCGAGCAGACACTCGTCGCTCATTTGATTGAGCTGCGCTCTCGTATTGTCCGCATGGCTGTGTCGGTTCTGCTGGTTTTTGCCTGCTTGTCGCCGTTCATGAAGCAGATTTTCGACTACCTGAGTAAGCCGCTGATGGTGGCTTTGCCTCAGGGCGCAAAACTGCTGGCCACCGGTGTGATCGCGCCGTTTATGGTGCCGCTGAAAGTGACATTGTTTGTCGCTTTTGTGATTGCACTGCCTTATGTGCTGTGGCAGCTTTGGGGCTTCATTGCTCCCGGACTTTATCGGAAAGAGAAGAAACTGGCCGCTCCGATCATTATTTCGAGCTTGGTCATGTTCTTCCTTGGAATGGCATATTGCTATTTCATCGTGTTCCGCATGGTGTTCCAGTTCATTGCCGGGTTCTCTCCGAACTCCGTGAACTTCGCACCGGACATTGATTCGTACTTCAGCTTTGTGCTGGCGCTGTTCTTGGCGTTCGGCTTGACGTTTGAAGTGCCGATTATTGTGGTTGTTTTAAACCGCATGGGCATTACTTCGATTTCAAAGCTGAAGAAGGCTCGTCCCTATATGGTTGTCGGTGCCTTCGTTCTGGCTGCTATTGTGACGCCGCCGGACGTCCTTTCTCAGTGCTTACTGGCTTTGCCGCTGGTGATCCTTTATCAAGTCGGTATATGGCTGTGCGCCGTATTCGGCAAGAAGGACGAGCCTGAGGAAGAAAACGCAGAATCGTCCTAGATAGGAAAATGAGAGCAGGCTGATCCGCCTGCTCTTTTTAGTTGTAGAGCTGAAACCTTCAAACGCCTCACCACAAGTTTCGATCTCCGGTTGTCTTCTCGCTCAGACTTTCGGTCATAACTGAAAACAACTTCAGCGCCATACCTACGTTACGGTTTTTTCACTATTAATCTATAATTTTTTCACGAATAGACAGTGAGATAACACTGTTTGATGAATTTAGAATAACGTGGGTGCTTATAAAGACCGATGACTCAGACGGATATCAAACCGTTTACTAAAGAAGATCTCGAGCAGGCAGATGTGCAGCTGCTTCGTGACGGCCGATGGGGAAATGCCCGGGTGTCAGTGGCAAACATCAATGGTAAGCGCTGGACAATCAAAGACTTTTCCGATCGCCATTGGCTTGTAAAAAACAGCTTTGCGAAGTTTGTGCTTTGGCGTGAACTGAAAGCGGTTCGCAAGCTTCACGGCCTCGAAGGCGTTCCGACAGAAGCCTTCATGGTGACGCCGCATATGCTTGCGATTGAATATATTCCCGGTCGCGTTTTAAACCGTGTTCCGAAGGAAGAGGTTTCTCCGACTTTCTTGGAAGAATGCGAAGAGATTATTCGGTCGATTCATGCCCGGCACTTGGTTCATTTGGATACCCGCGGAACCAGCAACTGGGTAATGCAGTGCAACGGAAAGCCCGCATTGATTGATTTTCAGGCAAGCGTGGATACGCAAGGTCTTCCTCATAAGATTCGCTCTTTTATGGAAGATATGGATATCGGCGGTGTTTATAAGAAGTGGAAGAAGTATTGCCCGGCTGAGATGGGCGAGTTCCGAGAGAAGGAAAACGAACGCATTGCCAAACTCAGAAAACTGTGGATTCTTCGCGGATACTTCGGAGTGAAGAAACGCAACGCTAAACACGGCAAGCCGATTGACAACTAATTAACGAACACTCTAACAAGCTTATTTTTATGGCTCAATTTGTATATACAATGAACCGCGTGGGCAAAATTGTTCCGCCCAAGCGACAAATTCTCAAAGACATTTCTCTGTCTTTCTTCCCGGGCGCCAAAATCGGTGTCTTAGGTTTAAACGGCGCCGGTAAATCCACGCTGCTCAAAATTATGGCCGGCGTGGATACCGAGATTGAAGGTGAAGCTATTCCGATGCCCGGCATCAAAATCGGTTACCTGCCTCAGGAGCCGATTCTTGATTCTGCAAAAACCGTTCGCGAAACGGTTGCCGAAGGCTTGGGCGATATTTTCGACGCTCAGGAAAAACTCAACAAAGTTTATGAGGCCTATGCCGATCCTGATGCCGACTTCGACGCGTTAGCTGCCGAGCAGGCTCGTCTGGAAGCCATCATCGCGACCGGAGGTACCAACGCTGATACGCAGATGGAAATCGCTGCCGATGCGCTTCGTCTTCCGCCTTGGGACGCCAAGATCGGCAACCTCTCCGGCGGTGAAAAGCGCCGTGTTGCACTCTGCCGTCTGCTGCTCTCCAAGCCGGATATGCTCCTTCTGGACGAACCGACCAACCACCTGGACGCAGAAAGCGTCGACTGGCTCGAACAGTTCCTCCAGCACTTCCCCGGAACTGTGGTCGCCGTGACCCATGACCGTTACTTCCTGGACAACGCTGCCGAATGGATCCTTGAATTGGACCGCGGACACGGCATTCCCTGGAAGGGCAACTATTCTTCTTGGCTGGACCAGAAAGAACAGCGCTTAGAGCTCGAGCAGAAGAAAGAAGATGCTCGTATCAAGGCAATGAAGCACGAGCTTGAATGGGTTCGCCAGAATGCCAAAGGCAGACAGGCTAAGAGCAAAGCTCGTCTGAACCGCTTTGAAGAAATGTCGAGCTACGAATACCAGAAGCGCAACGAAACCAACGAAATCTTTATTCCTGTGGCTGACCGCCTCGGCGATAAAGTTATCGAATTCAAGAACGTTTCCAAGGGCTTCGGTGATCGTCTCCTGATCGACGATCTGAGTTTCTCGATTCCGCCCGGAGCGATTGTCGGCGTAATCGGCCCGAACGGTGCCGGTAAGTCAACGCTCTTCAAAATGATTACCGGCAAGGAGACTCCGGATTCCGGCGAAATCGACATCGGACCGACCGTTAAACTCAGCGCTGTTTCTCAGACACGCGAGTCTCTTCCGAACGACAAGACCGTTTGGGAAGCGGTTTCCGACGGTTTGGATATCTTGAAAGTCGGCAAATTCGAAATGCCGAGTCGCGCTTATCTCGGCCGCTTCAATTTCAAAGGCGGAGATCAGCAGAAGATTGTCGGAACGCTCTCCGGCGGTGAGCGCGGACGTCTCCACATGGCTAAGACTCTTCTTGCCGGCGGCAACGTTCTTCTTCTTGACGAACCTTCTAACGACTTGGACGTTGAAACACTGCGTGCGTTGGAAGAAGCGCTGCTGGAGTTTGCGGGCTGCGCCATGGTCATTTCTCATGATCGTTGGTTCTTAGACCGTATCGCGACTCACATCCTGGCTTTTGAAGGCGATTCCAAGGTCGAATTCTTCGCTGGCAACTACACTGAGTACGAAGCAGATAAGAAACGCAGACTCGGAGATGCAGCAACACCGCACAGACTGCGCTTCAAGCCGCTCAAACACTAAGAGTCAACATGACTATTGCTCAAGGGAAAATTTCTCTTGGCGACCGGGGCTGTGCCTACAGCCCCGAGTTCGGTGATGTATATGCGTCCAAAGACGGGGCTTATGAACAGTCCCGTTTTGTTTTTTTGGGCGGAAACCGGCTGCCTGAGAGGTGGCAGGGCAAGCTTCAGTTCACGATCGTTGAGAACGGGTTCGGCCTCGGCACAAACTTTTTAACTACGCTTAAATCGTGGCGGGAAGATCCGCAGAGGAGCGGCAAGCTGTTTTATTTGGCGATCGAGGGTTTTCCTCTTCAGGGAGCGGAGATTCAAACTTTTGCATCCCCGGCGCTCAAAGCGGAGGCTGAAGAACTGGCTGAAAAGTGGCCAACAGTGACGCCCGGCGTTCATCGTCTGACGTTTGACGACGGCCGCGTGGTTTTAGACCTCTATTTCATGCCGGCATCTGCCGCAGCAAAGAAATTGTCCGGTGCTTTTGATGCGTTCTACCCGGACGGATTTTCTCCGAAGAAAAATCCCGAGATGTGGGAACCCAGACTTCTTAAGGCCATTTGTTCTCATGCCAAAGAGGGTGCAACACTCGCGACCTGGTGCGTTGCTTCAGCGGTGAGAAAAGCCTTCAGCGAGGCCGGATTTACGATTGAGAAGGTTCCGGGCTTCGGGCATAAGTCTGAGATGACCGTCGGCCGCTTTGAGCCTAAATTTAAACATCGTCGATCCACGGCATTTTTAAGTTCAGCGAAAGAACTTCAAACAGCGATCGTTATCGGCGCCGGCTTGGCCGGATCCGCTGTGGCTTACGAACTGGCGGCTCGCGGCATCAAAGTCCAGGTTATTGATGGGGGGCCGGTAGGCGCTTCCGGCGCCTCAGCGCTTCGCTGGGGCGTGGTACACGCGCAGCCCTCCGGAGATGACAATCAGCTGTTTAGGCTGACAAGGACAGGTTTGGAGATGCTCCAGGAAGAACTGAGCAGCTATCCGGAGTTAGTCCGGACGTCGGGCCTTTTCCAGATGGCTCGAGATGAAGCCGAACTCCAAAAGTGGCAGCAGTGGTTTGAACAATCAAAACCTTTTAGCTTTCCCAAAGATTTTTTGTGGTTAATGACGGCAGAAGAAGCCGAGACAAGAATCGGCCTGAGACCTCGTTTAGGCGGTCTTTGGCACGAAGGCGCCGGTATCGTTGCCGTCGCAGAGTGGGTGCGGGCGCGATTGGATCGTTCTGGTGCTTCTTTGTTGTTTAATACCCGGGTCCATTCTCTGTCTAAGCAAGGACGAAAGTGTCAGGCAAAAGATGCCTTCGGACAAATCATTGCTGAGGCGGACGCAGTCGTTGTGTGCTGTGCGGCTGAAACCGCAAATCTTCTTCCCGGTACCGAACTTCCGTTAACTCGATGGAAAGGCAGATTGTCTCTGCTCTGTGAAGGTGCTTTAACAGGATTAAAAGGTGCAGTGACCGGTCCCGGCTATGCGATTCACAGCCCAGATAGCTGGATCGGCGTCGGTGCAACCTATGAAAGCGCCGACAAACATATGTCGTCGGCGGAAGCGCATCGGAAAAATCTTTCTTATTTAACGGATTTATTTCCGCAATTAAGCGAAGCTGATGCGGCCGGATTTTACGAAGGGTACCGCTGTGTAGCGCCGGATCGCCTGCCGGTTGTCGGACAAGTCTCGGCGAGTGAATACTTTCCGGATGCGTCAGGTATTTACGTAAGTTGTGCTATGGGATCTCGAGGAACTGTGTTTAATGAACTTGCCGCCAAAGTCATCGCGGCACAAATGTTCAATGAACCGATTCCTTTAGAGGCGCATCTCCTGCGAGCGATTGATCCGAGCAGATTCCTCAAAAAGTCTCGGTAAACAGAGTATTGTTGCGGCCACTGTCGGCTCGTAGAATATGAGCCACAACAAATCTCAAAAAACAATATATGACTGCTCAAACCAAAGGACTTCTTGCCGCTGTCGGCGCTTACCTCTGCTGGGGCTTCATGCCTTTGTACTGGGCTTTATTCGGAAGCGTGCGGGGCTGGGAAGTTATCGGTCATCGAGTACTTTGGTCTCTGATCCTGATCTCAGCGTTCCTTATGCTGATCGGGCGTTTTTCTGAGATTTTCACCACGCTTCGTACTTTCAAAAAGCAGCCGATTCAGTATTTCAATTTATTCGCCGCGGCAGCGATTGCGGCGATTAACTGGTGGATCAACGTCTATGCAGCCACGTCCAATCAGGTCGTTGAGCTTGGCATCGGCATGTTTTTGACGCCATTATTTACTGTTGCGCTGGGTGTGGTGTTTTTTTAGAGAGCGTCTGAGTCGATT
>ERZ791903.260-NODE-260-length-82997-cov-9.695414_pt1 | contig 82997 bp, 87 predicted proteins | sample MGYA00510148_ERZ791903 | MGnify/ENA primary metagenome ERZ791903 (study PRJEB30046, sample SAMN00792080) | human gut metagenome | study: EMG produced TPA metagenomics assembly of the A metagenome-wide association study of gut microbiota in type 2...
CTGGTTTTATCGGTAATTTCTACCGATCCTGTTGCATCTGCGAACCACTTGTCACAGCCATCACAGGTGTAGTATGCGGAATTGCCCGCAGTAGTGCAGGTGGCAGCTTTCGCAGCAACCAAAGTCAGATTGTGAGTGTGTTCTTCGTTTTTATTTTTGTAATAATATGTAACAACCGTTCCGTCCGAAACAATAGGCTTATTCAAGCCGTCAACCTTTATAAATTCATAATCATAAAGTGTTTTTGCCGGTGTTAAATCAAGCTTTGTGCCGTATGGCACGGTAAATGTTCCGCCGGCAGTGTTTGGAATTTCAGAGCCGTCCTCAAATTTATACTGAATTGAAACGGTTGTGTAGCGCTGTGTTTCCGTATTGTCGTCTGCAAGCACATTTCCGTTTTCATCGAGCACCTGAAATGCCACGGTATCGCCGCTCTTAAGCTGTGCATCAGACGGAATTTGATAAATAAGCGAGCAACTCTTTAAGCCTGAATTAAAGTCGCTTTTGATGTGATCCAAAGCACCGAGCGGCCAGAAATTTGCCTTATCATTCCAAACAGGAATGTCAAAGGTTTGTACTGTTTGAAGCGGATTCCCCGATGAATCGGTCGCAACGCTTCCGTCGGAGTGCTTAATCCACATTTTGAATTTTAATTGTCGTGCATTTTTATCTGAAATGTTTTGAATAACAGTTCTAAGCTCGATTTTTTTACCGTTCATATTAGTATTAAATCTGCTTTTGCTGTTGCCGCTCAAAAGTCGGTCATTGCGATTATATGTGTAATTATAATATGAACTTGTTTCAAGGTCGGTAAAATCAGACGGCTTTGAATAAGCGCCCGTATATTCCTTAACCTCGGGAGTTGCAACATAAAGGTCTACATCCTTAACAAGCTGAGACATTCGCTTGAAGCCCTGCAAACGGCAAACCTCACAGAATTGATAGTTTGTGTCTCTCATTATGCACTCATAACTTGAAACAAGCATTTTTGAGCCGTAAGCATTGCGGCAGGTATATGTGTTTCTAAAACCTAAAAGCTGTCGCCATTTTATCTTTTCCGGGTCTTCAACCGAGGAAAGATTGAGTGATTTAAGTTCCTTATCGTCAAGCAAATATCCGTTACTGTATTCATCACCAAGACCGAGCAAACCGTGTCCAAACTCGTGTGCAAAAGTTTTTGACGCACGATAACTGTCTGATGGCGAAATGAAATAATGGAAGCCGTATTCACGGTTATTATAAGCACCGCCGAAATCTGATTTTGTGTTTACAACCATAGCGAACTGAGCAATATAATCGTGAACATAATAATAAGGCTCATATTCCGAACCGGACGGAATTGTGTTTGGATCACACTTTTTTTTGATATGAGCATCGTGAATTTTCTCGATAAATTCAGGACCGATACATCTCTCAAAAATATGATTTTTCCACTGACTTCCGTGGAGATTATTAGAAATAACAGGCGAATTATATTTGTCGACTATAACATCAAAGAAGGTGCTTCCACCATTGTCAAAAGTCGATTCGGAAGCTGTGCAAAGAGCGTAAACATTGAATCTGTCGGCATAACTGCGATACGGTTCATATTTCATAGCGTCCTGCCAAAGTCGTCTGACATCATTGATGAATTTGCCCTGCTGACTTTTTGTGTATCCCTCGCCGCAAATGACAACAACCATATTTTCCGTGTCACTGCGTGTTTTTTGGATGGTATAAACAGGGATGGTAGGATTAGAATATTTTCCGTCATTTGAATACCACGGACCGAGGGTGAGCTGAATGCTTTGCTCGGTGCTGACATTCCAATCGGGATTTGCGTCCTCGGCAGGTTCCGAAATTGTATAATCATCCTCTTGCTTATTTGGAGCAGAGCCGATATAAGGACTGCTTTGTGAGCCGCTGCCGGAAGTTGTAACAAAATATTCGGAATCGAGATAAAATGCAGGTCTTACGCCCAAATCGGAATACCACGGAGCATAACGACCGACCTGACCCGATGAACTGATATAACGCATATCGTGATTGCAATCGGTAACAGGAGTGCGAAGCCAATAAGGCCAAGCCATACCGTCATTATTATACGCAACATAATAACCTTTGAGATTTTTCCACACGGCATTAGCCTGCTTTACATCAAGAAGAAAAACCTTTTCGGTTGTAGTTTCAAAATATGAACTGTCGTAGTTTGCCACCGCTTCCGAAATATCGGTGTAGTATAACAAATCCGAATTTGCGTCTCCATCAACTATGCCCTTGTTGTATTCGGGATGAGAAACGAGAGAACGCTGGGTAACGGTTTTCATTGCCGCAATTTCAGATTTTGAAAAAGCGTTGAGAAAACCCGCTTTTTCGTTGTACGCTCCCACACCGCTTACATATCCGTCTTTCGGAGGGTTGCCACAAAGCCAATCGACTTTGCCTTCAGCTGCGGTCGAATTTAACCAAGAACGCATATTGCTGTCTTTCCAATAGTTAGAACCGTAATCATCACGCTTATAGCTTCTGCTGTGTGATTTTGAATTGCTGTTGTCATTTGTTTTGGCATCATATGCAAGGGTGTCAACAATTTTGTCTGCAAGCATAAGCGGTCCGTTATTGTCAATGCTTACACATCGCCAAAGAATTGAGGCATTGTTATACGCGCCCATTTTAACATAGTCGCCAACTTTAATATCGGGCTTTGATGCCGCCTGAATGGTCATCGGCAAAACGGAAATTGCCATGCACAATGCCAAGAATATTGCGGTTATTTTTTTCGTCATTAAGGAACCTCCTTTATAAGCTATATATTTGCTTTTATTATATTGTAAGGTGTTATATGGTTCAATGAAAATCCAATTAAATTTTTGTTAATTTTACAGCCGACACATTTAATATTACACGAAGAAGAAAATCTTATTAAATATGCAAAAAGGCTTCTGCCCAAAACAGGGCAAAAGCCTTAAAAATTATGCGATTTTTAGGTTTAGTTGCAAGCCAAGGGGGACTATTTCATCTGCTTCAGTATAGATTAAAACACCTGTCATTTATACCTTTACCCCCCTACTAATACAATGAAAGTATTATAGCACAACTTCATAAATTATTTTTAATTATTTTTTGGTCTGCATATCATAACCAATCCACCATTATGATAATCTCCCAAGCACACTCCATGAGCTTCATCCACAGCTTCAACCATCTTTCCATTGCCCACATAAATTCCAACATGGCTGATGTTCTTATACCTTCCATTGGTTGTATAACTGTAGAAAATCAAATCTCCCGGTTGTAGATTTTCTTCTTTCACTGTCTTATCTTTCAGCCCTTCTGCTTCTGCAGCCGCAGTTGTTCCACCACCAAACGATATGTCAACACCTGCTGACTTCCACGTATAGTATGCCAAAGAACTACAGTCAAATGCTTTTCCACTGTTTCTTAATGGCTGACTGTAAGGATATCCTACTTTTGACAAAACAAATGAAGCAACAGCCTTTTGTGTTGGATTAGAAATCTTGTCTGTTATGTTGCTTATTTCCTGCGGAGTAAGACTTCCCTGTAATCCACTTATCTGACTTCCACCAGAAGGATTGTTTGTTATGTAAGCACTCATCAACTGATTAAGTGTTGCTGTTCTATTCTCATCAAACTGGTACTCTATTGCCATTTCCGTATATGTTTTTAGTGTAATTCTCACCTCTAAGTACTTTGTCTTCTTTTTGCCTTTTTTCTCTGTTACATTCTCCGTGGTGTACTTACACATGTCATCAAACACTGCTTTCATATTTTGCTTGTTCGTTTCATTCATTTTTGTCGCGGTATTTTCATATCCGTACTTAACCATGTATACACTCATAATGTCGTAATAATTGGACGGTTCACTATTCATTCCTTCATAATCCACATATACCTTTCTTCCCTTGTCAGCGTCCTTGTGTTCATCAATCAAAGTCTGCACTTCCTGATTAAATTCTGAAACATACTGTGTTGTCACTGACTGTATTGTGTCTCCACTTTCCAATGGTGGAAGAAACAATGCAAATGGTGAATTGTACAGAATTGCAATTACGGCAAACACAATTCCGGTTGCAGCTATTACAATTATTAAAATTGGTGTAATCAATGGTGCCAACAAGGATACTTCTTTTTTAATCATAAAAGTCATTTTGTTTCTTACCATGCTCCCCACAAGTTTGAAAAGGCTGTCATTCTGCTCTTCGTTTGGTTTCAGCTTATCCATAAAAAATTTCATCATTCTACTTCTTTGCTCTGCCTTGTAAAATGTATTGTCAATCTTCATTCCTGCTGCTTCGCCTGCAGCCATTCCTACCAAAGTTCCTTCCGGTCCTGCTACTGAACCTGCCACTGCCGTTCCAGCCTTGGTTGCAATCTTTGAACTTTCCTTTGCCACTTTTCTACTGGTATCTTTAGCCATCTTTTTTGATGTTTTCTTTACCGCCTTTCTGCCTGATCTTTTTGTAATTGACAATGTCTTCCTTTCAAAATTAAAATCCTTTGGTGTTAATGCCAATAATTCACCTATTCTAAGACCACACCAGTAAAGAATTTCAAATCCATAAAATGATAACGGTTTATCCATTACACAATTTATAAACTTCTTATATTCATCCAGTGTCCAAAACATCATGTTTCCACCTTTCTTACTTCCCATACCCTCAGCAACCTTTGCAGGATTATTTTTTTAATCATAAAATTTTACTGCATGATTGAATATGGCACTTAACTGTGCATGTAAAGTTGCAAGATATGCCTGAGAATATGACTTACCATCTTCGTCTGTATACTCAATCATTTTCTTTTACCAATGTCTTACATCCTTCGGAGTTATTTCTGTCATTTTTCTTTCTCCAAAATAAGGAAGAATTTTAGTTGTTATGATTATGTTTTTATTCTCCCATGTTGTTTGCTTAATTCTGTGTCTTAAATCAGCCTCGTATATTTCATAAAATTTTGAAAATGGCATATACAGGCTGAAGTTTCTCTTAAGCTTTTCTGCCGCTTCCCATTCACTTGCTTCTCTTTTGGTTTTAAAACCACGCTTTGTTGTCTGCTTCTTTTTTCCATAATAATCTGTGTATCTAATTTTTACATACCAGCTGTTTCTTGTCGCATCTTTGTAAACTGACATATTTCCACCTCCTATTCCTCGTTGTATATAAGTTTTTTGAAAAAGTATTTTGTATTTACCTTTCCGCGAACTACGATATATCCTTTTTCTTTTAGTTCAGCATTGAGCATTCGTATAATTTCGTATGCCTTTCCTTCTGAAATATTTAATATCTCTATTACATCCTGAACTTCCATAAACATCTTATCTGTCATGTTGGTAATCTCCTTTCTCTCTTTTGCTCAGTTTGTTTTTGTTTAACCGTAGTTCTACTTTAACCCTCTTACTTTTCTCATTGGAGTTAGTGGCACTATACCTTTTTATACGCTCCATATAATTTGACCTAATTACGCAACAAAAAAAGAGCTATTCTAACTTATTAGTCAAAATAACTCTTCTTATTCCAAATTTTGTTCTCAAAATGTTCTCATAGACACTTTTTATTCCACGGAATCCCTTTATTTATAGGGTATTTGAACGTTTGTTCGCCTATTCAAACTCGATAAAACTAAGTGGTTCACAGGTTGCTTTCTTGCTTTCCTGCCAACCTTTTTATGTATTTTGTGGCTATTTTGACCACATTTTATCTGATTAATTATTGGGCTGACTTCATTCTGACTTCATTGTGAAGTTTTTCTTCTATATTTAATAGTAAAAAGCGACTGCAAAACGACTTCACGTTTAAGCAAACTTCTCAACAATTCTATTACTCACTTTTTATTTTTTCTTTAAAGATTTGTAGTACAGTTATAAAGCAGCTTTAACTGTTTCGAAATGAGATAACCCAACCTCTTCTGCAACATCAACAAGTCACTTTTTCTCAGCTTCTGTTAATCTGACCGTCACTCTGTAGTCCATTGGATTGTCTTTCTTAGGTCTACCCATCTTTGCCATTTGAGCACCTCCTGCTTGTAATTTAACTTACAATACAATTATACTTTTTCGCATACATAATTTCTAGACTATTCTAATACTATTGTAAATACATCATCTTTTTCTGTTACTTTAAGTTCAGTCCAATTGCTTAGTGTTGAAATAGATTTCCAATACTCTTCTTTATCAATCCCCTTCTTTTTCATCTTCTTAGCAAATTCCGAAAGATCAATTTCTATTTTTTCTTTATCGGAAAAAACAAATATAGATTTTAACACAGTCAGTGCTTCAAAAGACTTATTACCGTTGTCTTCTTGATCTTTTTTACCAAATTTCTTCACGCATTCTATTGTATCAACTAACGAAAGAAGTAGTAATAATGGTGTTTTTCTATTAATTCTAAAAGAACTATCATGACCAAGTTTTTTCAATAACCCTTCTGGATATTTTCTGTCACACTCCTTACTTGATGATTTAAATATGTTATGCTGCGCTATTGTCAAACTACTAGCTTCTGCAATAAGAATTTCATTTTCATTACAACCACTCTTTTTAATTTTTCGTATTGAATTATAAAATGTAATAACGCCTCCCAAAATTCCATGATCTACTTGCTCTTTCGTATCACCTTTTTCTTTATGATATTTACGTGCGTATTTATCATATAGTAAAATCTCTTCATATGAATAAGCTAATGTTGACATATATTGTTTTGGAAATAATCTAACATATTTCAAAAAATCATCTTCGCTATTCTCATCAAACAAATAATACTTAAATGTTTTTTTATAATCAATCTTTCCATTTTTTAGTCTATCAGAAAAATATGCTATATCATGATTAAGTGACGTTAGCAACCATAGCCTAAAATTATTCGCCTCTTCTAAATTCACTACACTAGCGATTGAGCCATACAATCCACCAAATTCTGAAAAAATCATTCCCATTAGGAATGTTATTACACTATGTCTTGCTCTGATCTTAGCAATTTCATAAACACCCCCATTATTCACTTCAAACACATTTGATAATGATTTAATAAATTGCATACTTTTTCCATCGTCTGTTATAAACTCATCTATAGTCTCGTAACCACTTTTCGTATCAAGTTTTATTATTTGTTCATTCATTAATGAATATAACGATTTTCTTTCCATATTTCATCCTTTATCTTTAAGTACTTACTTATAAATCATTTTACAAATATTACTCTTCACCAAGCACATACATCAACATATCATATGCCGCTTGTTTTTTTGCTACTTTTTTCGAAGATGCTTCAGCGTCGAAGTAATACTTTTCTTCTTCTATATGACATTCCACATTCCAAATCGGATTTCCGTTTTCATCATATTGCTCTATATATTCATATTCAGGCATTGAGAAATAACCTCTTCTGGCAAGTATCTCTAACTGACTAATAGCTTCTGCTTTGTTAGGATTCTCAATCTCATCTTTTATTGTCCATAGAAGATCTTCTTCCTCTAAAAATTTATATGCACATTCGCAAACTTTTCTTCTTGCATCACTCTTTGATTCTCCATATGCACCGAACTCCGGCAGATCATCTGAAAGTTTCATTTTACACTCATATCTCAAATGCTCATTGCCATATGGATATGTGTAACCAGTTTCCTTATAATACACGCTCTCCGGTGTTGAACTCCCATATCTCCAATAAAGTGATTGTTTTCCAACACGAATACTCTCATTCCTACCTCTTTCTTTATATAAAAACTTCGGAAGATCATTATAGTGTTTTGATTCCCAGTCCTGTATTAACTTGATATAGTTATCGTCTGTAACATCTGCATCTAAAATCAATTCCGGACGAAGCATTACTCCTACTACATCTTGGATTTCATCAAAATCCCATAGAGTATCTAAAGTTACAGCTCCTATAATAGCCTCAAACAAATCTTCTTTTACTGATGTATTTTTATCGATATTATTTTTTAGGTCACCTTTGCTCATTATTAAAAATGGTGCCAACTTCAACTCATCGATTCTTGCAGATAAATATTCTTTTCGTACTAACAACGATTTGAGATGCGTAAGTTTTCCCTCTGAATATTCACAGTAAAATTCATCATCTTCATCCTCATAATCAGGTTCATCAGAAATCATGTGCCCGTATTTGTCTGTTAGTGTTTTTACAACAGCTAAGTCTAATGCTTTATCACCAATAAATTCTAATACTTCGTTGTTTTCTCCACCATTTTCCATAGAATATGACTTTCTGACAAAAGCTTGAACTAATAAATCTCTATTTACAAATTTATAGCCTATCTGTCTTTCTACAAAATCAACCCAATTTTCTGCTTCTCCAAATGATAATTCGCTCATAAAAATCCTCCTAATATAAATAATTATTAGAAGGCATAAAAATAGCCTAATAAAGCAGCCTTATAGGTACACTGATACACTAAGCCACTTGATATTAAACCATAAAAAATAAATTTAACTCTTTGTTTTGTGGTGTTTACCCTTGCTCACTTGCATAAACAAAACCAAACACATATAAACAATGTTATAATTTTACAGATTATGCCTTCAACATCATTGTAATAGAAATAATTGTAGTCGTCAAGTCAACACCACCGGCTGGCCCGTAAACGGGTCTATATACTCTACCAAAGACATTTGATCATATTCCATATCTTCTTTTATTTGATTTTGTATATACTTTTTGATTGCAGCCGTATTTTTTCCTACAGTGTCTACATAATATCCCCTGCACCAGAAATGACGGTTTCCATACTTATACTTTAAATTTGCATGTTTCTCAAAAATCATTAGACTTGATTTTCCTTTTAGATATCCCATCACTTCTGATACTGAATATTTTGGTGGTATCCTTACCAACATATGTATGTGACCCGACATTGCTTCTGCTTCTATTATTTCTATTCCTTTTCTTTTACATAATGTTGCTAAAATCTGCCCTACATCTGCTCTAATATTCTTGTATATTACCTGTCTTCTATACTTTGGTGCAAAAACTATATGATACTTGCATTCCCATTTTGTATGGGCTAAACTATTATTGTCCGTTTTGGACCTCCTGTGTTTTTTATTTGTGGTTTGCAGACCTACATTTATTTTAACACAGGAGTTACTTTTATCTAAAGATCTTCCCACCCCCTGCATAGCAGGGGGGTTATTTTTACTGTTACACAACAAAGAATCCTCCTTAACATAACAGTTAAGAAGGATTCCTTTTAAGGAAAATATCCCCTTATCTTTGATTACCAACCATTAGGTGTTTAATCAAAAATCATATGGATCACTATAACACATCCAATCGAGAGGGTACATCACACCATTTTCCTCTTCAAATTTAGCCCATTGCTTAGCTTGACGTTTAGCTTCATGTTTACTTGACACTTTCTTTGTGTTTCTGTCATTTTCAACTCTAGCTTTATACGCTTTATTATTTGGATTATGCTGATTAGCGTAATCATCAAGCTGTTTCTTTGTATGTGTCTTTGATGACACACCTTTTTTATTTGCCATAAGCCACTTCTCCTTTCTCCTTGACTCCATATGTTTTCATATAAATGATTACGCACAAGATAGCGGACAACTTTGTCAACTTCTTAGCTGAACCCAAATAAGAAAAATCTTACGGATTATCCCTGCATTTAATCATGCCTCAAGGTTGGAGAATAAATTTTGCATTTACCTAAGCAAAATTTATTTAAATCGATTATATTACGATATTTCGATTATTGCAATTTCAATCATTACTTTACACCTTATTTTTCTCCATCTTCTCATACATATTAGTATTATAAAGATTATACAATTCACTGCCCTTCTCCACCGTATTATCAAACGGTACAATATTCTTACCGAACCTCAACAATCCAGTACCAGAAGGACTGTCAATCACATAATTAAGCTGCTCAGGACTTATCTCCAAAGCCTCTGTTATCTTTTCGATATTCTTGTTAGACTGATTAAGTAATAAAACAAAAGCACTGTTTGAAAGCATTGTCGTAGCAGTCTCACTTCTAAGTACATCAATGATATTCTGAGTAATACCGGTACATAGTCCTCCTTGCTTTCTTACCTTCTTCCACATCTGCTGTAAGTAGTCTGTACTAAAAGGCGATCTAAGAAGCACATGCACTTCATCTACATATAACCAAGTAGACCTACCTTCTTCTCCATTTTCAATAATCTTCTGCTGAATCGCTTCCACCACCGGCATTACAGCCCATAAGCCCTGATGCAAGTGCCGCAAGGGCGTTAGCCCCAACTCCCTGTCCAATTATAATTGCATCTGTAAGTGTGTAAATTGACATTACCATTGCGCTACCAAGTGACGGTATTATAACAAATATGGAATAACTGTCAATTACTTATAAAACCGCTTACTCACTTTAAAAGATTTTACACTACTCCATTTGCCTTTGTCTTTTCCAACTATTGCTCTCACTCTTACATAATATCTTTTTCTAACACGTAATTTTCTTAACAGATATGTATTTTTTCCTGTACGTTTTGTTCTTACGTTTTTCTTAAATTTTCTGTCAGTTGAATACTGTATCCAATATATTTTAGCCTTACTTACCTTTTTAAAAGCAATTCTCACTTTTCTGTTTTTAAGTTTTTTTACTTTTAGAATTTTTGTTTGCTTTAAACTCTTTTTATTTACACCGTCAACACGAGTTGTAGTTTTTCCGTTAGTTGTTGGTTCATTTTCCTTTGTTACAACTTGTCCAAAAGTTGTAGTTGATTCTTTTTCTGATGTTGTTTCGTCAGTTGTTTGATTTTCTACAGTAGTTTCTGATGTTGTATTTTCTGTAGTCAATATTTCAGTTGTGGGTTCTACTGTGACAGTTGTCTCAGTTTGTTTCTCAGTTGTTGGTTCTAATGTAGTTGTCACTTCCGTTGTTGGCTTTAGTGTTGTTGTCACTTCCGCTGTGGTTGGTGCTTCTGTTGTTGGCTCTGATGTTGTTGTCACTTCCGCTGTGGTTGGTGCTTCCGTTGTTGGCTTTAGTGTTGTTGTCACTTCAGTTGTGGTTGGTGCTTCCGTTGTAGGCACTTCTATAGTTGGATTCTCCACTTTGTTCTCCAATTTTGTGTATACCTTTATTCTTCCTACATAATTTTTAAGTTGTGTCCATCCACTACCATTGTTTATATATGACATTTCCCTGCCATTTTTATATGAAGTCATTATTTTGGCGTCGCCATTTTCATTTGAAACACTTACTATTGCAGAGAACCATTGGTCTTTTTCAATCTTTACCGGCTGATTCAGTTCTATTGTTACATATCCACTGTTTTCAAAATACGCCGTTGTAGTATTTGCCAGGTAACCACCTGAAACTGGTACATTGTCCTGTCCGCCATAAGGATAATCTACATTTTTGTATATCTCCACTTTAGCGGTTACATTTTCACCACCAATAGCCACATTTACTGCTTTTATATATTCATCTTTTAAATTATCAGATTTTTTTGCTTTAAACACATTTGCCACTGACTTATCTTTTCTTAATGGGAAATCGTCCATGCTTCCATCATAGTAATAATTAAAGTCATACTTGTCCTTTGGTGCAAATGAAAATGCATAAGAACAACTGCTTGTATTGTCATATGACAGCCAAAAATACTCCAATGATTTGTAACTGTTTTTTACAAGCCAGCCACCCTTTTGGGTAGCACCATTTGGCACAAATTTGTCTGATGGGATATTGTCATCCCAGCCAATGATTGTGCATGCATGTGGAGAAATTGTACTGCCCTGTTCATTCTTTGGATTGTAGTATAATGTTTCTCTTGCATTGTTGTACTGAAATGTTACTGCCCCATATTTTGCTATGGCTTTTTTTATTGACCTAATGTATTCTTCCGGATTTAATTTGTTTTCAGGTATATAAATTGCATTTTCAAATCTATATGATGGATTTTCATATGGGTTTGTGGTAACCACATTACCCGATACCGGTGCCCACCACATTGAATATAACTTGGCAATTTTTAGCGGGTCTCCTGACTGCATCAAATAATTTACTGATTGCCAGTCTCCATCTGTATTTCCCAATGGATCGCTTTCTCTCTTAAAAACTCTATAAGCTGCCGCCATCGGATTTAATGATAATGTATCTTTTGTTACTGTAGGATCAATTCCACTTTTCAAAATGGATGATTCTGCTGCTGCAATGCTTGAATATGCCCAACACAAATTGGTATCTCCCTGATCTTTTACAGGTGTTACTATGCCATCGTCCCTTCCATCATATTTTTCCCTGTCTGAGATTTCTTTAATTTCAGTCTGTTGTTCTTCAAAATCACCTTCTATTTTAAATGTTAATTGATTATCAGTTATGTTTGTGACTTCAACATACATATCATCGGTTATTTCCAAGCTCTGATTCAGTTTTAATGGTGCGTCAGATTTTGTTGCATATGTGCCACCTAATGTTTCATAATTCCACTTTCCTGCAACGCATCCCATATTGTTTGGGAATTTTGTGTCTTTGTCCACCAAATAACAAACAAGTCCTGAACTAATTGTCAATCCTTTTAGCTTCGTTCCATCTGTTTTATACAATTCTTTTGACTGACAATCATACTTATTACCACCTGTGCCAAAATTTCTATATTCTAAGTACAGTGTTTTATCGGTTCCTTTTAAATTTAATTTGTATCCGACTATCTGTGAATCTCCTCTAGTCGATGCTTCCTTTAAGGTATACTGTCCATTTTGATAAATTGTTTTAACATTGTCAGATGTAAGCCACCCCTTTGCTTCTCTTTCTTTTACAGATATAAACTGTGGCACAGGTGACATATGCTTTGCCATTGCAGACATATAATATACCGGCGAACTATTTGAGCTATTGTACAAATCCTTAAATCCTAAAATGTGCCCCATTTCATGAGTCGCCACTGCCATAGGCAAAATCACGTTTTCCCGATTATCCTTGTATAAATAATTATAAGAATTTGTCACCTGTACATAGTTTTTACTTGTAATTGTTTTTCCATCTGCATTTATTTTTACGTAATCTGCATAATCCTTATAATTCCATAAAGGGGAGGACCAACCCACAGAAATACTCTGAGTTGTATTTTTGTAAATAATGGTAATTGCATCGATTACCCCATCATTGTTTTTATCAAGTTCAGAAAAGTTGTACTTTTTTGTACCATCATAATTTGTAATCACATTACCCGCTAATATAGCTCTGTTTATAGCTTCAGACCAGTCTGTTTTTAGTTCGTACATACGCTCTGCTCTCTCTCCGCTGTCCCTGTAACCTTCAGGATTCTCTTCACTATACTCTGCATAGTATCCTCTTGTATGAGATAACTGCACTGAACCACCTTTATTAAACAAATACACGCTATTTATCTTAAGACTTCCCCTTGACGCAATTTCATAATAATCCGAAACATTAAAATATGCACTGTTATAAGTATTATCTGTAATTTTTCTAACAGATTCCCCATTATAAGAATTATCTATAAATTCATCTTCATCTAAAAATCTTGCAAATACTATAAGATTTGTAAAATTACTTTCTTTTGTTTTATTTTCTGTATTTTCATTCGTATCATCAGCAAAAGTTACGCCACTAAAAAGCATTGTCATAACCGTAACAAACGCCATGATTATACTAAACCCTTTTTTCATAAAATCTCCTTTTAATCATTTATTCTTTTACACCTTAATTATATATTCATTATAGCATTTACCAGATTAACTTTGTATTCTAATTTTTTAGAATTATAGGCTCATCATACCAGACATTATACAACCGCCTTTGGCACCGCATTTGATTATTTCATCCATTTGTACATCTGAAAGTTTTATTCCTCCAATTGCTTTGGCAATGATTCTTTGCATAAATGTCTGTTTGTGACACATATAACTTTGTCATATATGTCCGCTGTTTCATTTTTTAATGTAGTATTCATAAATTTTACCTTTATATATTTTTATATGAAATTATTTTGTATGTTATCATTTCATGCGCTACCATTTCGTACGCTATCATTTTGTATGCTATCATTTTGTATGTTATCATTTAGTATGCTACCATTACGTAGCTTATTTCATCATGTCACTAACCGTAAATATAATCGCTCATTACCGGTTGCATTCCAATCTTTTGAAGATCATTGTAAATTTCATCTACCGAACGCCATCAGAAATTTCAAACTGATCATCGCCCTTATCTTCAATGTCTTTAGCGTGACTTCCAATTCCAGTGCTTACCCCGGCTGAAATTTTAGTTGCTGCAATATTGGCGGTGCCCTTCTTATCATCTACTGTAGAAGTTTTAAATCCATCTGCTGATTCAAAGGATGTAGACCATACTTCTCTTTTTGTTATATCTGCATCTATCACTTTTCCATGCACAGTTTCGCTTTTCGTAACAAATCCCACAGGGAGAGCCATACATACTGCAAGTAGAATACAGATACCCTTTCTTAATTTTCCTTTCTTTGTCATAATGTCTTCCTTTTCAACTACAACATAACTGTACCTAACATAAAAATGCCATATCACTTATGCCATATAATCATTAAAATACATTTTAATTATACCTAAAATGTTGTTTGCCACATATACTTTCTAAAATTCAGATACCTCTAATAAAAAACATGCTTTGCCTATTCAACTCCCTCGCCCCTCAATCTTGAGGGGTTGGCTTTTCTTTTGCTTCATTTTTCTGCATAATAGACATATGAATATCTTACAAAGAATCTTTACCAACTATTATGAAGAAATTAAATATACTCTTCATCCCAGAGCTTCTGAGATAGAAAATATCGAAAAGATGATAAACTGTGGTGATCCTTCTTTTGGTGGTGCTATGTACGGCTACCCACACTGTGGAAATCTTAAGTTCATTCCTTTTCGCTGCCACAGCCGTTTCTGTCCCTCTTGCGGTAACAAGTATTCCATGGAACGTACTAAATCTATGTCTTTTAAACTGGTTAACGTTCAGCACAGACACTGCGTCTTCACGATTGATGAAAATCTCCGTGATTTTTCCCTTCAGAACAGAACTCTGCTTCATTGTTTTTTCCATTCTGTTGCCAGTGTTATTTTCCACATGTTCTTTAAAATGAACAAATCCAAAAACTTCCCTCTCGGTTATATCATGGTTCTTCATACTTTTGGCAGGGACCTCAAATGGAATTCTCACATTCACTGCCTGATTTTTGAAGGTGGCTACAGCTATGACGGCGTGTTCGTTACCTTCCATTACAATCGTCACGAAGACGAAAAGTATGTCGAAGAAACTCTCCCTGCTATGGATTTCATAAAACGGTTAATCAGACACATCCCTGAAAAGCACTTTAAAATGATTCGATATGGTGGAATCTATGCCCGCCTCCCGGCAGGCTGTTTTCAATTTACCAGAACGCCAACTACGGTCTTTCCTATAAAGAAAAAAAGACTCCAATGTGACTAATTAATCACATTGGAGCCTTATTCTCCTATATTTGCCAAAATGGTATCATATTGGTATCACCTCGGTAATATTATATACAATTATGTGGTTCAAAGCCCTTTATTTAAAGGCTTTCTTAAAATTTGAATTCAAAAAAACGTCTATTCAAACTCCTACTCACAAAAATTTACTCCTTTATAAAGTAGGATATTTATTGTATTTAAAAGTTCATTTCTGTACTGTTTTAGTATTTTTGCATATAGTCTAAGACGAAAATATTGTCATTTTATTGTCACGAGTCAATATCGTTGTAGTCGTTCTTGCATGTATGACAAACTGGAAGTTATCTTTTTCTTAATGGCAATGCTATTAAATTTCCCAATAATGCAATAACAGCATATCCAACTACATAAACCCATGCACTTGAGTTATAAAATATAAATATGGATGGCGCAAACATTATTGCTACAATCAAAATATACCAGAAGTTAAAACCATTCCTAATCCCATAAAAAACAGAGGTTATTAAACATATTAGAGGAATAATTACTAACATAACAATCATTGCACTTCCTGTGTCTTTTATAAACCAAGGAACGATATAAAAATCTATCAGCAACAGTAGGTAGAAAACCATGTTCTTTTTTAATTTATCCATCATATCATCATCCTTTTAAATTCCGATTTGTATATCAAATCTATTTCTACACATTATATCATCTTCATCTTCTAAATTCCATTTTTTTCTCACCTCGTACATCTCTACTTTTTTCTCTCGCTGATACCTTTTCTTGTACATTTCCCATATACTCCCTAACGTTCTCATCCAACATTTCTTTAGCATTCTCCGCCCTGTCAACGGAATCTTTATACGCATCCATTTCCATTCTCTTTCGATTAAATTTTCTTATAACTTCGTCAACATTTGTACCATTTAATTTTTTCAACAACCTTTTTTCTAAGTCCTTGGCTGTTTTCTCCTGCTTTTCCAACTGCACAATTTCATCTTTTAACTTTTTCTTTCCTCCAAACATCCTGTATTCTTTTCGGTCCATTTGGTCTTTTGCCTCTCTTATTGCCATATGCACTCCGTTTAATGCTCTATGATTTTCCAATAATTCATCAACCATTTTTGCATACTGCTTATACTCCTTAACCGGTTGCGGTGGCTTTGGTGCAATTGTTCCTCTAAATATCCTAATTAATCCCTTTAAACAATCACATGCCATTTCAACGGCTTTTTCAAAAACTCCGGCAAATATTCCTACGCCTGCACTTTCCCTTGATGACTTGTTTTTCCTTAATCCACCAACTGTCTTTGTTTCCGTCTTTCCAAATTTATTTACATTCTTAAGTATCTTTTCCTCTTTAATGGTTCTGATGTATTTTCTTGGAACCTGATAAAACAGTCCTTCATCAACTGTACTGTTCCATTTAATTCTCACCTGATTGTTTTTTCTTATCTGCTCTGCTTTTGGATTATTTTTTCCAATCTTTTTTGTTGGCAGATAAACATCTTTATTGTTAAACACCTTTAGTTTGTCCTTATCATTTAAGAAGGAATTGATGTGCTCAGTGTACAGTGTTTTCATCCCCTTTAGAAATGACCTTGCCTTAAACTCCGCTTTCTTTTTTGAAAATCTGTTGTACTCATAAACCTGACCTTTTCTGATGATATTACATCCTTTTCTTACATTCCCATTGTCATCCAGTATCTCCTTTTTGGTCCTTACATGCTTTCCTGTTTCATCATAAAACATGTTTCGTGTGGCAATTTTCTTTATGCCGTTTTTCAATTCCTCTCTTTCCGAAAATATCAAATGAATGTGTAAGTTTGTTTTTGTCTTGTTGTGATGCATTGCTGCAATGCAGTTTACTCCGTAAGTTTTTCTAAACAGCTCAGTAAAATCTTCCAATACCTTCTGTTTGTCCATGTTACAGAATGGTTCGGGTAATGCAATAATAAGTTCTCTTGATTCGATACACTTTCCGGCACTTCCGCTTTTCTTAAATTCCAGTCTGTTACACCTTGCAAGATCATGCCAAAATGTATCGTCTGTTGTATTGTAAACTGCATACAGATTTTCCTGCCTTTTGGGATTTGTAATGTAATCTATGCGCCCTTTTAAATTACCTAACTTGCTTATCTGAATAAATGAATTTCTAGCCATATATTTGTTCCTCCTATTCTTTAATTTTTTATATTTAAGTAAAATAAAAGCCCCCTGCAAGGGCGAAATGCAAACCCTTAAGAGCATAAAATCGTAAGATTTTGTGCGATGGGTGTATTTCGCTCTCAATCGCCGAGGGCTAATCTGCTTTCCTTTTACCTTTAGTTTTTCCGTTGCTACCGCATATATTATTGCCGACTTGTCTGCTCTACCACCTGCAAGTGCCACTTGCAGGTCATTAACATTAAGCAGAAATTTACCAACGGAAATCCTCCGGGATTTCCTTTCTGTCAAGATAATCTTTTCTTGCATTTTCTCTCTCCTCTACCGATTCGGCAATCTTGCTTTCTGTATAAATGTTTCTCAAAATCATCTTATCCATCTTATCTTTAAGACCTGCTTTAATCAGTTCCGTTTCGTCCTCACGACCATATATAAAATACTGATATATCATTCTAAATAAGTCTTCATCTATTTTTATCTGTTTAACCTTTTCATACATGCAAATCTCCTTCCGTAAATTGAAAATGTCAATCGACTTTAAAAAACTTTATTTTTTTAGTTTTATTTAGCCAATTTACAATCTACGATTTACAAATTTCAAAACATCCCATAAATAAAGGGATTGAAGCCATTCTGATGTAAATTGGCTCTTTTTTTTACGTCATTTCCAATTTACAAATCCATTATTCTGATTTACAAACCAGCCAATTTACATAACAAATTTACATTCTTAAAAGTAACTGACATCATGTCACTTACTTTTTCTCTGCCATTTCATCAGATTCAGTTTTAAGATTTTCCAACGTTTCCTGCTTAAAAGGAATGTCCTCATTCTTCTCTATTTTCTCAAAACCCTTTGACTTTTTTCTCTTCCATGCAAGCTGGGTTCCGTACCCTTCCTTAATGAATCTGTGACTTTTTACCTCTTCCCACTGTTCTGCAAATTTAAGCCTCATGATACTCGTAATCTCTCTTGATTCATACTGTTTCGGCTTGCAGTTTTCGTGGTGCAGTGCTCTCTCGTAAATCATCTGAACGCATACAAACTCCTCATCCGTCATTTCAAGAAACATCTCAATGATTCCCACAAGAGTATCCTGAGGCATGCATTCCTTCTGAAATTCAATGAGTTCTTTTTCCAACTTCTTATTAAATACAAGTTTAGTGTTAATGCCCTTTTTATACATATTCATTATTTCAGCCCAGCACTGTTCTATGTAAGCCCTTGTTTCTTCCTCATCCTCCAACGGATGATGCAATGCCTTTTCCTTATTTACCATTACCGGTACAAATCTTCTGTTACCTGTTCGGTCAAATGGCAGGAAGTCGGCATTATTGGAAGAACCCACAAATATGCACTGTCTTGGTCTGTCCTCAGGATGGGTTTCATATGGTACCTTGTAAGTTTCACTTTGACGGCTTAAAAATGACTTAATGTCCTCAACACTTCTTGCATTACAGGTTGCAAGCATTTCCGCCATTTCAATAATCCAGTGTCCCTGAATCTTACGAAACACGTTGTCATCATCAAGTTTTCTTAAGTCATCCGAAAACCACTCATTTTCCATTGCAAGAAGTCTTAGAAAACTTGACTTTCCTGCACCCTGCCCACCTACAAGACAAACCATATATTCAAATTTACATCCGGGATGGTAAACCCTGTACACCGCTCCCATCATCATTATTCTTGTTGCTTCAAATATGTAATCACTTTCATCTGTTCCAAGATATCTTGGCAACAGATATCTAAGCCTTGATTTTCCGTCCCACTCCAGACTTTCCAGTTTGTCTATAATGGGATGATAATGGTTGTTATTTCCTACAATGTCAATTGCACGCTTAATATTTTTATCTCTTGTAATGCCGTAAAACTTTTCCATTCTAAGCATTATGTTATTAAAATCCGTATCGGTAAAAGTTTTTGAGCGTCTTCTCCAGTCCATTTTCTTAACAATGTCCGTCTTACATGAAAGTTCATTACGTCTTATTGCATCCTTTAACATTGGGTCCTTATTTAAAACCTCAATGACATTTTCAATGGTTTGTCTCGGACTTCCATCAGGACGTTTTTTAAGGCTATCCCTTATAGCCTCGATTTCTTTATTATCTGTGTCCTCCACATTGGAGGATTTATTCATTACTGTGTTATTCATTTTTCCTCCGTAATTTTAAAATTTTGTTGTTATTGGAGGTAACCCCTGCTATAATTTAATTGGTGATAAAAGTAGCGGGGATAACCTCCTTGTTACCTTGTAAGTCTTAAGCTTATTGCTTAGGGCTTTTTTCTTTCTTCAAATCCATCTAATATATCCAACATTGTTCTAATTGGGACAAATACCTCTTCATCAATTTCTCCACCAGCCTCAATCCTCTTTAACTGTGCTATTATTTCTTGGAGATATTTTCTGAAACTAAGCATCATTAGCGGATTTCCCACAGCTCTTATTTTGGTATAAAGTAATGATTGAACAATAAATTCCTGCTTTGTCTGAAATCCACTTAGTTTTGCCCTCATATTTATTTCTTCATTTTCTTCTGGTGACACCCTAAAGGCAACTGTTACATTTCTCCATCTACCTTTTGCATCATTGTTCTTCGCACTCATCTAATAAAGCCTCTCTTTCTGCATCCATAGTTTTTGCCATATCTGTTTGTACAGTTGGAAATAGATGTGCATATTTATAAGTGATGTCTACAGCCTCGTGGCCTAGTCTGTCAGCTATGGCAAGTGCTGTATAGCCTTTGTTAATCAAATATGAAACGTGTGAATGTCTTAAATCATGTATTCTTATTCTTTTAACTCCTGCAGCTTTTGAACCTCTTATCATTTCATGACGAAAATAGCTTTTTGAATTTTGAAATATTCTGTCATTTTCTTTGATGCCATATATACTTGCCAAATATTCCTTAATTTCTTCTGCTAAAAATTCAGGAATTACTATATCCCTTATGCTTTTAGGTGTCTTTGGATCCGTTACAATGTCTTTACCTTTAACCTTTTTATATGACTTTGTTATTTTCAAAACATTATTTTCGAAATCAAAATCTTTCGGTGTTAATGCAAGAAGTTCGCCAATTCTAAGCCCACACCAATAAAGTATTTCAAATCCATAAAATGATTGTGGTTTATCTGCCACCTGTTCAATAAATTTCTGGTATTCCTTCTGCGTCCAGAAATCAACATTTCTATCTCTTGCACTGCCCATATTCCCAGCCTTGCTTGCGACATTCCATTTAAGCCCATAATATCTGACTGCATGGTTAAACATTGCACTTAGCTGATTATGAATTGTTCCAAGATATGATTTTGAAAAGCTCTTACCATTTTGAGTTGTTAAGCTCTGAATTTCTCTTTGCCACTCAAAAATGTCCGTTACCTTTAATTCATTTATTTTTCTCTTGCCAAGATAAGGAAGAATTTTTGTTAAAATTATGTATTCCTTTTCTTCCCAAGTGTTTGGTCTTACCTTATGACTTACATCTCTTTTATATAATTCAAAGAAATCTTCAATGGTCATATCCAGGTCCTGGTGGTCTTGCAGTTTAAAATGTCTTTCCCAATCAAGAGCTTCAGATTTTGTTCTGAAGCCTCTTTTGGTTTTCTGTTTTCGCTCACCTTTATAATTTTTGTAATAACATCTAACTTCCCATTTATCTGTTTTTGGATTCTTAAAAACCATTTATTTCACCTCCTATTTAGTCTTAATTCCATAGATTCGTTCTTCAAAATACTGTCTGCTAAGTCTCCCCTGAACAGTTACAAACCCCTGCTCCTTAAGTTCATTATTAAGTTTTCTAATAATCTTATAAGCCATAGCTTCTGAAACTCCCATTTCCTTTGCTACATCGCTTGCTCTAACAAAAAGTGTATCTGCCATAATATCACCTCCTACCCATTTAAATTTCATTACTTTGCACAGTACATTTATGAACTGTGTTGTACTCATTTTATCAGTTCACTTTTGTACTGTCAAGTGAAATATTTCACTTCTGAACTGTTTTGTATTCTTTATATTTCACAAATGAACTGTTTATGATATAATAAAATCAGTTATAAAATGATATGGAAGGATATGTTTTATGGGAAAAAATAAAAGAGAATTTTCTTTAAATGCTAAAAATCTTGCCTCAGCAAATTTAGGACAAAAGATTAGATTTTACAGACAAATTGCCGGCATGACACAAAAAGAATTGGGAGCTGCCTGTGGTGTAAATGAATCAACTATAAGAAATTATGAACTTGGAAATCGTTATCCAGATTCAGACACTATATTTGAGATTTCGAATGCTTTGGAGATTTCTCCATACGTGCTTGCAACTCCTGATCCTATTTCAGCTGCAAGTTCTCTACAATACTTATTCAGTATGGAAAAAACTTTGGATTTGACTCCAACAACTATAGATGGAAAAGTTTATTTAGAGGTATCTTCCGAAATAGACGTAAACGATGCCACTGTTGCTCCTCTTTCAAATCTTAAAAGAATGTTTAGCCATTGGGCAACAATGTATGAGAAATTTATCAATGAAGAAATTGACGAGGAAACCTACCTATTATGGCAGGCAAAGTATTTAAGCTTTGGGACCGATTCAGCTGACTTCTTATTGGATGCGGAAAATGAAAAAGCTATCGAAGTAGACAAGAATATCTCTGATGCAAAGAAGAGATTTAGGAAAGCTAATTTGAAGGATTAAATTTATATGTTTATTTAAGAGAGATGATAAAATGGGAAAAAATATCAACGAATATATCAATAAATTTATTGATAGTTACCATAACGATAAAAACGGAAGATATAGATCATATGATCACTGTAGAGAAAGTTTCTTAAAATATAAAAATGATGAAACCATGTACAATTATATAACATTAAATTTATATGCCTACCTAGCTAGTTGGGGTATGCTACGAAATTCTTTTTTAATGCAAAAAGATTATTTATTTAGTAAGCCTGTTGTCGAAATACTTTGTAAGGATAAATATTCAAATTTAATAAGTTTTAATCCTTTTAAAGAGAATATTATCACAGATCTTGAAACTATAATGAGTTTAAGAGATGAAATAAAAGAGTACTATATGGGTCAAACTTATATAGAAGATGGTACTAACAAAACAAAAACAATTTCCAATGTAACAGATACATTAATTACTAAAATCATATTAGGAACTCTTGGATGCGTTCCAGCATATGACCAATATTTTGTAAAAGCGCTACGTCGGAACAAAATAAATGGGGTTTTCAATTTAAATAGTATGAAGCAAATAATTCAATACGCCAAAGACAACAAAGAAGAAATCGAAAAAGCTTGTAATAAACTTGGTGATTTGTACACCCCTATGAAAATTATAGATATGTATTTCTGGGAAGTTGGAATTGAAAAATAGAATATTGGTATTTCAGTCATAACCACCCCTGCGGTGTCACTGCAGGGTCTTTTTATTTTATAAAGGAAAAATATGTAATTTTATCAGTTCATAAATGTACGCTTTTGAACGTTTTTTATAAAAAATAGCAAAAAATATTGTCATTTTATTGTCACTCTAAAAAAGAAAAAACCTACAAACCCTTTATTTATGGGGTTTGTAGGCATATAGAATTTATTTTTGCATTATTCAAACTCGGCTTGTACTAAGTTCGACTTAAACATATTTGTTTAGGTTATATGTGTTTTTATCTGTTAATTTACCTGTATTATATTATTTGTATTATCCTTCTGATTTCGTGTTGCCATAGTGTTGCCACAAGTTGATTATAACATAAGTTATTTTTTTCATTAACTACATGCATAATATTTTGTTACGATTTTTATTGCAAATATGGAACACAAATATCCCACTAATGTACCAGCGAGATTAAAAATCACATCATCTATATCACTAGCTCTTCCCATACCTGTAATGTATTGCATAACTTCAATTCCAATAGAAAATAATAATCCATATAATATAATCTTTGTACAACTTTTATTTTTTAACTTAAGTACCAAACCACCTATTAAACCAAATGGTATAAATAAAAGGATGTTCCAAGCAATTGTTCTAAATTGATAAGACATAAGTCCTACATATTTAATCATCCTTATATTCTCTTTTAATGGGATTAAATTGACACTTCTTTTTCCAAAAGGAGCCGGCGTCAGGGTATATGCTAAAACAACACTTATATATACAATCAGTATTCCTTGTGCTATTTCATAATACAAATTCATTTTTTGATCATTACTCTTTTTGTTAACTATTCTAATTGTTTTAATTATTGCTACCAAGATAGAACTTATAATAAATGTAACAATAGCAATTGGTGTATAGTAAAAATTCATATTCAATTCCTTCCTAGTTATATATACATTTTTTTATATTCACTCTTTTTAAAAAATTATAAAACAAAACACAGTCAATTAATGCTAGAAATATATCACAAATAAATGATATGGATGATATTTTTATGCATATTAAATAATTTGTTCCATCATATATAAAAATTACAACTATAATTAAAGCTATCATTATGGCATACAAAACACTTTTTAAATTACTTACTAATCTAATTTTTAGTGTTGTTTTTTTATCATTTCCAAGAATCATCATAATACCGATTTTTCTTATATTCATCTTAATATAAAATAGAACATTACAAACTGAATATACTGCTGCAATAACTAATACAATTATAATGAGACATATGCCAATGTTTCTGATATAAATATTGTAATCCCTGGCTTTGTTTTCGTTATCACTTTTTGAATACAAAGTTCCTCCCTGAACCTGGCTTTGCAAGAATCCCATATCATTATTTATCTCACTATTGCCTTTAATTGCATTATTTAAATATATACATATTCTGCTATATCCTTGGATAATATGATTATTGATAGCTTTACTTTTATTTATCAAAACTGTTATTGTTTCACCGTCAAACAACTGATCCGAATATTTTACGGTATTCTTGTCAATTGTATTTATTGCTGCTTTGTCGATTACCCCATCTATCTTCAAATTATTTTTTTCAAATTTGATTGTTTTTCCTATACCAAATCCACCAAATCCTATATAGTTATTGTCATCAGAATTCCATTTGTCATTAGATGGCAAATATAAAATAATTCCATTTTTTGATTTTTTAATATTCTCCTGTTTAGAAATATTCTCATATTCTTCGTCAGATATAATCAAATAATCAACATCATGCAACGGCTGATATTTACTAGCATCTGGTGGCCAATTTGCAACTATTTCAGATTCATCCACTTGTGTATCCTCTAATATATGCTTTTGATTCCAATTAGTAAAAAAAGAATTCTTGCATTTTTTTTCAATTAATAACGTAGTATTCTCCATATCCGGTTCCAATACAATTTTAGCGTCAGAATACTTGTTTAATATCTCTTCTACCTGTTGTATATTATAATTTTTACCTATATTTTCTTTAATTTCATATCCATTAACAACTTCTGAAACATCAACATTTTGAGAAATTAATTCATAATCCGGTGTTTCAATAAAATTTACCCTTAATGTAACAATCAGATATACGCATACAAATACAACTATGAAAACTGATAAATATTTTATTACGTCTACCACGTTTGCTCCTGACATTTTCAATAGCAAGTTATGATTACTTTTCGCTTTAATCAATGTACTTTTTCTACTATCCGACAAATTATTCCTTATACTTGAAGTCTGAATAATAAAATATTCTTTAACAACAAATATAGTAATAAATACTCCATATACTATATACCAACATACTATACAGCATATAATATTACCAAGTCCCCATATGTTGTTGCTACCCATATAAGTATTGTAAACCATAATTGTAAAGGAAATTAAACCACTACTTAATAACATTGAAAAGAAGGTTATGCAAAGGATTTGAAAAATCACAATATTATTTCTTTGTTTTGCAGTAGCTCCCAGTGTTGCAAGAATCCCTGAATCCTTCCTAATATTTTTGTAAAGTACCTTATACACATTAATGCATACAATTATAGAAAGTACAAAAATAATCAAAGAAAAACCAATAGCAATTGCCTGTATTTCTCTACAGTACTCAAATCCTTCGGCAAACAAATTGTCATTGGTAATCTGGATAATATTTTCATTTTTTAATTCATTTCTTATCTTGTCTATTTCTTTTTCTTCATCATATCCAATGTCACTTGCATTTCTCCATCCTGCCAAAAAAGAAGTATATTTCTGTTTTGTTCTGTTCTCACTCCCCAAAATTATAACCGGATAACAATCTTCATTAGGCTTGTCAATATTTACGTTTAATGTCATAGAATAATTTCTAACGTAACCTGTAATAACGTATTTATCCACTTTATTATTAATTTTAATTTCAATGCTACTGCCTATTTTTGCATTATCAAACAAGTTAATTAAATATTTTTCAATGGCAATTTCATTCTTTTTTTGAGGAAGTCTGCCTTCAATAATTTTACACGATGACAATTTTAAAAAGTTTGAATCAGGTATTCCCACAGGCAATTCAATTCCTTTTTCAACAGTTTTTCCTAACATATCACATGAACCTACAATCACCTTGTCCTGTGTAGTTATATCTGATAATTTATTTTTGTTCTTTGTGCTACCTCCACAAATAAATGAACCATATGTTTCTATGGCGTTTTTCTTTTTTGTAGTACAAATATCTGTAGCAATTAACAAGGCAAATAAAGTAACAACTGACAAAAGAGATGTGGCAATAATTATTATTCCCACATCCCACTTTCTGCGTTTTAAATATTTTAAAATAAATTTATACATTTGATAACACATCTTTCTTTTTTAAATTTCCGTCTCTGATTGTTATTATGCTATCAGGCTTTTTAATTAATTCCTTGTCATGTGTTACAATAAGTAGAGTTGTACCATATTTTTTATTTATATCACATAACAGAGAAACTATCTCCCCAGTATTTCTGTTATCCAAATTTCCGGTTGGCTCGTCAGCAAAAAGAATTTTAGGGCGAACTATCATTGCCCTTGCTATTGCAACTCTCTGCTTTTCTCCTCCGGATAATTCATCTGGATAACTATTTTCAACCCTGTCAAGATTCATCCGTTCAATTAATTCATTATAATATTCTTCATCAAACTTAATGTGGTTAATCACTAACGGTAACTTTATATTATCCATAACATTTAATTCATTTATAAGATTAAAATCCTGAAAGATGATTCCAAATTCTTTTCCACGAATTTTGGCCTGCTGCTTTTCGGTTAAACTATAAATATCTTTTCCATCATAAAATATTTTCCCAAAGGTTGGCTTTTCAATCCCTTCTATCATTGACAAAAAAGTTGTTTTTCCACTTCCACTTTCACCTAAAATAGTATTAACTGTCCCTTTTTCTATGGATACAGAAAAACTGTTTAAAACATTTCTATCCTTTTTTCCATCTAGATATGATTTAGACACCATATCACACTTTATTATTTCGTTAGTCATATTATTGTATTATGCTTCCGCTTCCTTTTACACATCTATAAATAGTACCTGAAGAATCTTGATTAGTAACCTCTAAATCAATTCGATATGTATCTTTACTTAGGGTACCGTAATTTGTTGTCTTCTTTTTTCCATTTGCTTTTCCAACTTTTTTAAATGAAATAAACCATGCTGATTTTTTGTGTAATGATATTCTATAACTTAATGCATCTGCTGTTTTATTATCTGCAAGTCTATATGTATTAGCAGTTGTAGTTACATCTGTATTTTTTTTTGCTAATGAATAATTTGTGCTTCCATGTACTGCACTAATCATCTCATATGAAAAACTTTTTGTGGTTTTTGCATAAACAATCACCCCCATCATCATTGTAAAAATACTTAATATAATTATAGTTTTCTTATATTGTTTCATTTTCTTTACCTCTCTAAATTTATTTCATATACATCTTATACTCACATTATATCTCTTCGACTTTTTTTGTCAATCATTATTTTGTACTCCGTTATATTGACATTAAAAATATATTTCACTATATTATATTTGGAGGTAGGTTATGGCATACAAAAATAGTCTTATTACCGGCATAACTGATTTATTGGTTCTTGCCATTTTAAATGAAAAGGGGGACAGTTACGTATATGAAATAACCAAATATATCACTAATCACTCTAACGGGTTGCTATCAATATCTCATAATACAATCTACACAGTAATGTATAAACTGGAAGAAGCAAATATGATTAGTGAATATTCCAAATTGGTTGGGAAAAAAAGAACCAGAGTCTATTACCATATTGAGCCATTAGGACAATCTTTTTTAAGAGAACTGATGGAAAATTATAAACATATGACAGGTGGGGTCGAACTCATATTTAATTCTTTTGCAGAGGAGGATAAAAATGTCGAAAAAGAATAATCTTTGTCAACAGTACATTAAAAGGATCAAATCACTATTTCCTATTATGGGCAAAGAAGAAAAGAAATATATTAAGCAATTGTCCGTTGAGATAGCAGATTTTTTAGATAATGAAAAGTTACACAATTTAGATGAATTATATAAAGAATTTGGACATCCAAACGATGTTGTAAATAACTATTTTCGTCTTTATGATACTGATAAAATAATTAAAAGAATTCGCATTGGCAAATGGATAAAATGTGGCATCGTTATTATCCTATTTACTGCACTAATTACTTCTCTTATTTGGGGATATACTACTTACCGTGATTACAAAATATTTTCTGAAGAACAAGTATTCTATGAAGATTTAACAATTAATTAACTAAAGAATAATAGGGAGGAAACCAACAATGAATAACATCAAGAAATTAACAGTTTTATTTTTCACATTAGCCTTACTCACATTTAGCAATGTTTACAGCATATATGCTAACGAAGATTGTACTGAAGAGGAAGTTTTCTATATTGAAACAATAACATCAGATAATATATCCGATAATGTTTCAACATTTTCTTTAACAGATAACAATTCTAATTTTATTACATTCAAACCATTTGCAGTTAATAGTTCCAACAAGACAATAACGAAAACAAAAACTTCCAAATCTTATTCCAAAAACGGAACCCTTCTTTGGAGCATGTCTATTAAAGCAACTTTTACATATAATGGAACCACATCAAAGTGTACAAGTTATTCTCATAGTGCATCCGCCCCTGCAAAATCCTGGAAAATAAAATCCATTTCATCAAGTAAAAATGGAAATTCAGCTACTGCAGTTGGCGTTGCAACTCATAAGGATGGTTCAAATTCCAAAGACTATGTACGCTCTATAACCATTAAATGTAGTAAAGATGGTGTTGTTTCGTAGCATATCAATCAAGTTGGTTGCCCCTACTCGATTGACGCAGGCGAACATCGCAAAACAGAGTTTCTCCCTGTCCTTACGACCACCAAATGACACTTTGTTCAAGCACAATGTCGCTTGTAGAACTTTTGCAACCAAAAGTATTTACTCAATTTTTTTATTTATATAAATGCTTTTCTTCTACTCTTTAAGTTTGTTGCTACTTCCCAATTATTTTAACGTAGCTGAATAAGTAGGGGAAAAGCGTTATTTCTTTTAATCAATTTTTTACCTAATTCTAGTATGTCTCTTATCCTGTTTCTCTCCTATCTCAATTACCTTATTATATGTTTCCTTGCTTAAAAATCTTTTAAAATATCCAAGTTTCTCTTTGTCATCATATAATTCATTAATCTCTTTTTCCTGCTCATCAAGACTTTCTCTTAGATTATTATTTTTTGTTCTAAGCATTTTATTTACTTCAACCAGTTCATTATATTTTTCTGTCAATTCCTTAAGTTGTGCAAAACATCCCTTTGCAAAATTAACCACATTTTTAAATGCATCATACATTTTATCTATAAATGGAATTACAATCTTTTCCCGATAATTCTTGGCAGACATGATTCCCTTTGGATTGTCCGGTCCTTTTCTAACCATGGTTTCAAGTTTTTTCACGTTTTTTCCTAAGTCAGCCACATTTTCAACTATTTTTAATTCCTCATACATGTCTGCTAATTCTTTTTCAGCCACTATCTGCTTAATCATCGTTTCCTTAAGTTCCTGTTCAGATTCAGCATTTTCCCTGGCTAACTGATTTGCTTTTTTTGTTTCTGCCAGAGTTTTATATTCTGCAACTTTTAAATCATTATTGCGACCTTTTTCCTTTCTTTTCAGGAACTCTCCAATCCATATGAATGACCTGCCCTCTGCGTATTCTCTTATTCTGCCCTGCAGTACTTTTTCAAGAAATTCCTTTGTGCATACCTTTCTCTTTGACACTTGCCTTGACATTCCCTTTTTAAATCCGTCAGCTACGGGAACTGCCACCACGTGCATGTGTGGGCTTGCCTCATCATAATGTATTACTGCATTTGCCACAACAAGATTTGGTGCTTCCTTCTGTAACATGTTAAGCATTTCCTTAAATGCTACATCCATCTTTCTTCTCTTGTCAGGATTCTTATCCCAGAACTCCTTGTCTCCTATCTGAAAAATAAGTTCCACTGCCATGTCCCTGTTTGACTTTGCAGTCTTTTCAAAGTAATCATCAATCTTTCTGTCATCCCTTGTCTGCTTTTTGTTGTATTCCCTGACTGCTTCGTCAAACTGTTCCTTATATACTTTTTTTACATCCTGCACTAATTTGTCCGTACCCCATAAAATTACTATGTTCTCCTTATCGTATTCCAAGGAGCGGTACTTTCGTAAATTGTGCTTTGCAACACCTGAAAGTTTTGCCTTGCTGTTAATGGCACTGTTCTTCTGACTCAGGTGTGCTGAATATGATATTCCTGCCATAATCTCACTCCTTTTTTCTTTTATTGTTTTGATACGTGCGGTGACACCTGCACGTTGTTAGTCTTTAGTAGTCTGCCCGAGGCATATTGAAAACGGGTGGTTCTTATCAATTTGGCTCTGCCATAATTGATAACCCCCTAGCAGTTCTGTCAATGCCACAACTGCGGGGGCTCTGCCGAGGGCTTATACAGCTGCCCTCACTGCCCTACTTATAACCTGTCAAATGGCATTTGGTGGTTGCTGTAATTGTAATGGCAGCTACATTATGTTTAACCTGGGGACTCGAAGTCCCGAGGTTCTCACTCCAAAAGAAAGTGACATCATGTCACTAACTTTTAACTGTATCCAATCCTTTTTGGTTCTCCCTGATTATTCTTTAACCTGCAAGTGTCACTTGCAGGTATTGATATTATCAACGGGAAACCTAATTATGTTGCAAGCTGTTACTACCATCTAAAGTCCCGGTGCATTCCAACGGCGTCAAGATATTTCTGTCTGTACTCTTCCCTCTCTTCTTTTGTAGGTGCCATTTTACTTTTTGTGTAATCCTCGTGCCTTGACATTTTGCTTAGTTTTTCTTCCAATTCAGAAATTATAAGATTATTAATTTCTTCATTATCTTTTATGTCTAATATATGATACTTAATCAAAGCCATCATTAATTCATTGCTTATCATTCTGTTTTTGCTCATTTTCAAGCCTCACTGTTTTGTAATCAATCTTGTTCCGTGTCGATGCGTGACGGTTGTGACGATGATTTACGTACCATAAAACATCGTCACCATCGACACCATCGTCACGCTTTACTCTTTTTCATATTCCAAAGTTATGATTCTGCCATCGTGACAACGCTTATTGTCATACCTGATGCCATAATCCTCATACAGCCTTCCTGCCTTAATGTTCAACTGTCTGGTCAGCTGATTCGGAACTAAATCAATCTCCGGTATCCTATCCATCAGTTCACTTGCCGTTCCCTGAAAACATCCTGCTTCCATCAGATATGTATTAACAGCAGAAAGTACTTTGTCTTCCGGCTCTTTCCACAGCTCTGTTTCAGCCTTTTCAAATTTCCACAAACACAACTCAGATTCAAACTTAAGATAAAGTTTCTGGTCCTGTTGGTCTCTTCCTGTTATGTCAACGGTAGCCTTTAGGTCAGTTCTTTTTTCCTTCTGCATGATGAAAGCTCCGTCAGCTGCACCAAGCAGTCCGTTTGTTCCCGATATCATTTCAAAGGCATCTGATGAATCCATCTTTCTTGTGTGATGAACCACCAGAATGCAAATGTTATGTTCATCAGCAAAGTGTTTTAGCTTTGTAATGATGTCATAATCGTTTGCGTAACTGAATTTATCTCCACTTATTTCCTTGATTTTCTGCAGTGTGTCAATGATTACAAGTCTTGTATCAGCATGAGCCACAAGAAACGCTTTAAGCTGTTCTTCCAGACCTTCATTGAGATTTTTGGAACGTGTGGCGAAGTAAAAATGCTCTGCCACATCAATTCCAAACATTCTTGAAAGTCTCTGTTGAAGTCTTGCATAATCATCTTCCAGTGCCAGATACAGCACTGTTCCCTGATTGGTCTTATGCCCCCAAAGATCAATTCCTGCACTTACACAGAAACCTATTTCAGCCATTAAAAACGACTTTCCAACCTTTGGTGCACCGACAAACAGATACACTCCGTTGTAAATCAGATCTTCCACCAAGGGCTTCTTAATCGGATATACCGTGTCATAAAGTTCTTCCATTGATACTGTTTCCAGATTTTCACCCACCGGGGTACCGGTGGATTGCAAATTGCGGGCACAATTATTATCTGTTATACTTTTAGTGTGTTTGGTAACACTTGGTGACTGCCCGTTATCTGCGCCAACAGATATGTCATGGGCAGTCGCTGTTATTTTATTATCCATTATTCTTAATCCTCCTTCATTCCGTTCATTGTCACTGCAATAAGTTCAATTACCTCTGTCAAAACATCATCAACCTCACCTGCACCTGTAATTCTTTTTAACTCCTCGTACACCTCATTAAGTCTGTTTTTTAAGGCAATATAAACCCTTGGATTTCCATTTACCACAATTTCCTTTTCACACAGCCTGCGGATAATGTATTCCTGTTTTGTAAGTCCTGACAGGGCAACCTTATCATTAATGATTTTTGCCTCTTCCTCAGAAACCCTGAATGACACTATCCTGTTTCTCCACCTGCCGTGACTGTCTAATACTTTTTCCATTATTCCTGACTCCTTTCCTCTTCAAGTTTTCTTGCCATTTCATCCTGCTTGTTTGGATACATGTGGGCATATTTGTAGGTAATGCTTATTGCTTCATGTCCTACCCTTTCAGCTATGTCAAGTGCCGAAAATCCCCTGTCCATTAGTAATGAAATATGAGAATGTCTAAGGGCATGAATGTTGATTCTCTTAATTCCCGCCTTCTTTGAACCTCTTGTGATTTCGTGTCCAAGATACCCTTTTGACTTATAGAAAAGTCTCTGGTCAGGCTTTAAATCATAAAAGCATTTCATGTAATCCTTAATCTCATCTGCAAGAAACTGTGGAATCTTTACCACCCTGTTACTCTTTTTTGTTTTTGGGGAAGTAATGATTTCACGCCCCTTTACCTTCTGATAATTCTTGTTGATTCTCATTGTGTTATTGTCAAAATCAAAGTCTGCCGGAGTAAGTGCCAGTAGTTCTCCTTCCCTGACACCTGTCCAGTACAATACTTCAAATGCATAAAACGATAATGGCTTGTCCATGACTGCTTCCGAAAACTTCAGGTATTCTTCCTTTGTCCAGATTTCCACTTCCTTTTCAACGTCATTTTTCATTGTCCCGACTATTGCCGCAGGATTTGTGGATAGCCCATAATATCTTTTTGCAAAATTAAATATTGCGCTAAGCTGTGCGTGAATCGTTCTTAAGTACCCTGATGAATAAGGCTCTCCCTTTTCATCCCTGTAATTAAGCAGTTCATTCTGCCACTCCATTACATCCTTTGGTTTAATCTCATCCATTCTTCTGTCCTTAAAGTAAGGAAGGATTTTATCTCTTGCCACATATGATTTTGTCTCAAAGGTGGTTTCCTTTACCCTTGCCTTCTTGTCCCTTTCGTATATTTCATAAAAACTTCCAAATGTCATGTTCAATTGTCCGTTTTCGGCTTTCTTCTTATTTTCAAGCCAAAACTCCGCTTCTCTTTTTGTGTTGAAGCCTCTTTTCTGTGTCTGTCTTCTTTTTCCGGTAAAGTCAGTATAGCGATAAACAGCTCTCCATTTTTTCTTATTATTTGCCATGTAAGAATAAACGCTCATGTTCATCACCTTCCTTTAATAAATATTTTCTAATCACCGCTGTACATTACTTTTTTTCTGAAATAAGAAGTACAGACACGTCCTGCTACCGTGATGATGCCTTTTTCTTCCAGTTCCTTATTAAGCTGTCTTACAATCTTGTAAGCCTTGGACTTTGAAACAGAAAGTTCTTCGGCAACATCGTCGACTGTCATAAAGTTCTTTTCCATGTTTTTTTCCTCCTGTATTATATTTCTTAAACATATTTGTTTAAGATAATGTGCATTATATTAAACTTTTTAGTTTAAGTCAATAGAAGAATTAACTTTTTTTGTTTAAGTTTTTCTTGATATACATTTTCACCTATGTTATACTGACCATAGCGAATTTGTTTAAGTTATCCCACATTGGGAATTTTTATGTTAAATTGGAGGTTTGTTATGGCAATTGGTGAAAGAATTAGAACTTTTCGCAAGCGTAAAGGTTTAACTCAAAAGGAATTGGGAGTTCAGTTAGGTTTTAAGGAAAGTACTGCTGATATCCGCATGGCTCAATATGAAGCAGAGAAACGTGTTCCCAAGGACGATTTGATTGAAACTCTTTCTTCCATTTTGGAAGTTTCTCCTGCGGCCATTAATGTTCCTGACATTGATACTCATGTGGGAATTATGCAGCTTCTGTTCACTCTTGAAGATATTTATGGTATATCCGTCAGACAGGAAGGAAGTCATATTACCCTTGACTTAGGTGCCATCCACGACGCTTTAGGTTATGAGGCAAAGTCCTGGGCAAAGATGAAGTCCAAGCTTGATACCGGAGAAATCTCCAAGGAAGAATACGATAATTGGAGATACAACTATCCGGCTAATACTCACGGATATCATAAACTAATTGATTTATAAAAGAGCATAAAAAAACCTTACTGACTCCTCAAAATCAGTAAGGTTTTTTCGTTTATACATATGGGTAAATTGTTTTAGTGTTGCCATATCGTTGCCACGATATAATCACTACCTCTCACAACGCCCATAAATAAAGGCTTTGTGGGATTTTTGTGTCTATTCAAACTCTAAAAAGGCTGACGGTTAAAAGGTGTTTTTATTTGCTTTTTCTGTCCGTATTTTGCCTTTTATTTTAATAATATTTTTAATTATTTTGACTTATTAAATTTTTGTTACCACGGTGTGGTCATACTGAAGAATAGTACTAACTGGCTTGCAATTTATTTGCATTGTTCATACAAAAGTTCTAAACCTTTTTTGAAAGTCTCTGCTTTTGTCATTGAATGCTCCTTAGCAAACTCAATGAGTTTTTCGTGTTCCCCATCTGATAGCCTAACCGAAATCTTATTAACCTTCGGATTTTCTATCTTTGGTCTGCCAACCTTTGCCATACCACTACCTCCTACTGATTACAGTATAATTTATGACGGTCATATTTTCAAGGTTTTATTTAACAATAAATAATTTTAACAGCCTCGCTTGTAATACATAAAGCAATCAATTCTTTTCTAGCATACCATGACATAAATTTACTTCTTTAATTTTTGTCCCAATTTGATATCACCATTAATTTCATTTTTGCTAACTCTATTCAACATATTGCAAAAACAATACTTTCTCTTTATAATATCATATTAATCAAAATATTCGGAGGTCGTTTATGAAAAAAATATTTAAATCCCCTAAAAAGCGCAAAAATATTTTTAATAACATTTGTTTTTGGCTTTTTATTATATCCACAATACTACTTTTTCTTGCAATATTGTTTTGCATATATTTATTTAAAATTAACGCTATTCATCTAATTGACTTTAGGAATTTAATATTTGATGATACTAACAAATTTAGCCCAAATTTGTTTTGGACTTCTTTATCAGCTCTTGGAACTTTATTGGGTACAATAGCAGCTATAATAATTGGTATATACACATTAAAGTTAAATAATAAACTTCATAAAATTGAAAACACACAACTTCGTCTATATACAGAACCACATGTAATGCTAAATAGCATTTCTATTTTGCGTGTTGATTTTGAAACTTCGATCGATAACAGCAAAATTAAAGGAATCGCTAAATTCCCTTATCCTTATTATTCTGAACTAAAATCACCACTCAATCTAACTTCTTCAGTTCTAATTGTTTTAGATGTTGTCAACACATCTTTCGCATTTGCTCGGTTAAGATTTGATTCTGCAAAATTTACCGATAATAATCAAATCTGCTTAGCAGAATACAATTTAAGCACTATTGGTACACACATTAATCATATTATGTTGCCGTCTAATAATTTCGATTCTTCCGCTAAACTTGGACTTATTATAGACTCTAAAAACATAAACTTACTCGCAGGATCTAAATTAACGCTATCTTATTTTTTAGATAACAATTTTGGTGATCATTTTAAAGAAGTACAGCATCAATATATTACAGATATTACTGATGATATCGTTTCCTTTTACCCATGCGATTTTAAAAATAATGAATTTATTATTTTGAATAAATAATTATATTTCGATACTTTTTATTATTTATTTCATACATGTTTTTCCTTTATTTAGATATTAAAAAGGCTACACTCCACTTATCAGTAATGTGGTGCATAGCCTTTTTAATTTTATATGACATTTTTATGAAATTACGAACGCCCTCAATGTTTGATTATAATTTATATCATAATACTAGTTATTAATATAACTGTGCAAACTCTTCTAAATTAATTTCATTATTACTTAAATCTGGTAAGGCATCTTTATATAAATCATTAGTGAAATATCGTTTTCTATAATTATAATTTGGATGTAACCTATCTTCAATTTCAGTTACACACTTAACAGATTTTCTAAATGTCTTGTCATTCATAATAAAATATAACGCTTCCGGATTTACACCTGCGCAGTCCATTAACAAAGTATTATGAGTAGTAATAATCAACTGTCCTTTTATTTGTTCTCCTATAGCTGCAAGCAATTTTGTAGCTAATAAATCATGAACTCCAATTCCATATTCATCGATAATAACACAATTGCCTGAAACAGCCGAAATTAAATAAGGTAATAACCCAATAATCTCTTTTGTCCCATTTGACTCAAGTTGAAAATCAATGTCGTATTCATGATTTTCTATCTGCTTTCTTAAAAATAATTTGTATACAACCTTATTTTCATCATCACTTCTTTTATAAAAAGCCTTAATTACATCGCTAAACATAGATTTAAAGAAACTATTTAATAATATCTCCACCTTATCTAATTCATACTCTTTACTCTTTTCTACAACTCCATTTACTAAATCATCTAATATTGGATTGTCTGTGTCTAATGAATTGTTCTGTCCATCATTTGCTCGAGGAATACGGAAATCAATCTTTTTAAACGCCGACATAAGTTTCATTAAATTTATAGATATATTTGAATTGATGTATGTATCTGATTTATCACCCATTTCAAAATATAAAATAGATAAAAAGGTATGCTTACCCCAATACATTTCTAATTGGTTCTTTATGAGTTCATAAAAATCTTTTGACTCAAATATTTTTTCATTTATGTACATTTTATCATCTTCTATATCGAAATAACATCCTTTATTTTTATTTAATTTATATTCCAATTTTTCTCTTACAACACTGAAAGAGTCCATCTCAACATAATAACTTCCTGTTGCACCTTCAATATTAAATTCATATTCCAATGACATATTTTCATTCGAATCAATCATTTTATATTCATCTATAATATTTTCAATGCCATTAACTGACAATCTTGATTTTAAAATTTTAAACATAACATCCGTTTTAACAGGGAAATCATCATCTATCTTAACTTTATCTTCAAGCAAATCTTTAAGCATTCCCTTAATTTGCATAGTTTGCATAGTTCTTTCTAACGCTAAAAAAGCTTGTGAAATTGTTGTTTTCCCACTGCCATTTTCTCCATATATTATAACTAGGGGCTTACTTTCACCCTTTTTTAGTTCCAAATTTATTTCAACATTTTTAAAAGATTTAAAATTTTTTAATGTAATTTTGGTAAACATTTCATTTTTCCCTTCTATTTCTAGATAAAAAATAACATTTTTTCATTAAATAGTCAATCTGTTTTTGTATTTTTGTATTTTTTGTAATATTTTGTAACATTTATGTTGACTTTCTTCTTTTATCGTCATATAATGCTTTCTGTAATTAGCACTCTTTCTTTATGATTGCTAAAATTCCAATAATCAAAGAAACCAGTAGCTGTAACTACTGGTCCCTACAATAATATAATCATATCATTGTTAGAAGATTAACACATATTTCTTTTATTATCAATGGGAACGTTCATTCGATTTTCTTTGGTTATTGTTTATATATATAAAAAAAGAAAAAAGAAAAGGAGTATTTTAATGAAAGAAATAGTTATCTTAAGTTCAAAAAACTATGAAAATTCGGATTCTACAAATTATGGTGATTGTATTTTAATCAATACCGGAGAAGACCTCATCATTTATGATTGTGGCCATGAACAACATGCAAACGCAGCTATGGATTATATGTCTAAAAATGGATTTGATAAGGCTAAAATCATATTATCTCACAATGATTCTGATCATTTTGACGGCATTCTAAAACTTTTAGACGAAGACAAAGTTTCTGTTATTCGTACAACATTGCTTCTGAAATATAAAGACAAAATTCTAGATGCGATAGATGATGGTCGAAAATCTCGTGACTCTGTTGCTAAACAAATTTTAGATTTATATGATAATATTGCGCAATTATCAGGTGCACCTTTAGAAGATATTTATGAGCATCCTGAGGACTTATGCGAGGACGTAAGTATTATTGGCCCTGATTTTGATTATATGATTGACGCTGTTGCTAAAAATTTAGATGGACGCGAAGGAAATACTATAGATGGTGAAACAGCTGTAAATGCAACCAGTATACAAGTTAAAGTTAAAATTGGCAGTTATACATTATTACTCTGTGGTGATTGTTCATATCCTGCCATTGAGAATATAGTACGCGACTACGATGCTGTCCAATTGCCACACCATGGGAAAAAAGTTCAGGCTGAAAAGATATTTGACGCAAAATCTGATCAAATAAATACCATTTATATTATTTCTGATAATACAGGAAATACAAATGGAGGTTCTGACAAACTTGACACAACAGGATATAGAGTTTATAACACAAAGTTAACCGACAATATCATTTTAAACAGTTCTTCATTTTCATTCAATTCTATTCGCACTGGGCAGTATTTGGGGGTATAAAATGCAACTTATTTTACAAAACTGTTTTAAAAATGAAGTATCTGCTCGTCAAGAATATTTTTATAATACTTTTAATCTTTGGTTAGTAATAAGCCAAATTAATGATGAATATATTCGATTGACAAGTATACCTACAGGTTGTTTAGATGTTCTGTTTATTGTTGGACACAATATTTTTGTAAAAGATTATTTGCAAAAAAATGAACTTCTTGAAAGTGTAATAGTTGCCATCACTTGTGATGGCACTGTCCACTTTTCTAATATGAAACTTCCCCACAAAACATTATATATTCCATTTCAAAATAAAAATAATCTTGTTGAATTACTCAAAGGAAGTTCCTATGGTTTTTCTTTTAATCTTACAAAATCAGAAATTCTTTTTTACAGAACTAACAAATTGCTCGACTTAAATAAGCGTTTAGAAACTTGTTTTTATAAATTATAGGAGGTTTAATTAAAATGAAGATTTTTTCCAATCTAGGAACTTACAATTTTAGATCTAGAGTTAGTGTTGCAATAATTTTTACAGCACCTTGGCTCCTTGAATTATATCTTTTATTTCCCGAACTACACAATTTTTCATCAACAATAGTAGTTGCAACAATTACTTATGGTATATGTAATTTAATAATCGTCCATTGTCGCACTTTAGGGGTTAAAGCAATGAAAAGATGTTTTCCACAAATTTTGCCTGCACAAGAATTTTTACTTCCATCTAGTAATTATATAGACCCATTAACTAAGAAAAGATATTACGATTTCCTTTCTTCACATTTACCCGAATTTAAACTTTTGGCTGATGATGATAATATGTTTAATTGTGTATCTACTGCTGTTACTTGGCTAATTTCTCAAACACGCGACTCTGCAAAATTTCCTTTAATTGCAGAAGAAAATGCTAACTTTGGTTTTACTTACAATCTTCTAGGTTTGAAGCCATATAGCATTATAAGTTCTATTATAGGTATAATATCCAATATTTTCTTGATTACTTTAACCCAATACAAGGTCATTAACTTTGATATAAATGTACTTTTAGGAATATTAATAATTCATATCCTTTTTTTACTAATTTGGATATTCATGGTAACTAAATCACTCGTAATCTCTGCTGGCAGAAAATATGCTCGTGCATTATTGTCAGCATGTGATTCAAACATTCTACAATAAAGAAAGGTAAAGACACGTATGACTAATAATAAAACACAAAATGAATCTCCTATATCTACTATTTTAATTTTTACAGGATTAAAAAGATTTGCGCTATATATCAACCAAATACTAGATAAGATAATTAATTATGCAAAAGAGGATTTTAAAAAGTTTAGTACTATAACTGCTGCAACAATTACAATTGCTATATGGATTATTCGTGCTTTTGGTTTTTCATATTTATTAGGGGTTTTCTCAATCTATAACATTGACAAATCATACATTCATTTGAATGACAATTTATTTCTACAATTACTTCATTCTATATCAATATTTGTAATAATTTTTATATCAAATTACTTTTTTCTGCTTATAACAACTTACAGAAATAATATTTTTAAACGAGTACTCTATACTTTTTCATTTGTAGTTCTTGAATATGTGTTGTTATTTATTTTTGTAATAGTAATTTCTATGTATGATTTAAGAGATTTTATGCTAGAATTATCTTCCTATCCAACGAACTATATTATACTTACTTTGTTATTACCTTTATTAACTGTATTTATACTTAACTTCTACGGAATTATGCTTACTTACTACTATTATAAAGATAAATGTAATACTAAAGATTCGGCTGCTTCTCCTGATACTGTAACGCCTTTAACTAATAAAAGTTTTAAAAAAATTGCTTTAATATTAGTTGTATTTCTTTTAATTTTATTGTTCTTCTCCTTTGTATACGGAGAATTAAGCGAATCCAATCGTTCAAACTTTAAAATAATTCAACAATCCGTTGATGATGAAACATTTGAATGCAATATTTTTAAATCAGAAGATAATGATAAATCCTACCAACTTTACGCAATAGTATACGAAAATGAGCAAGTATACGTTACTTGTCCATTGTATAAAGAAAACGGGCATATTTTTCTTAACAAAGATCAACACAATATATTGCCCAAAAACAATACTCGTACATTTAAATTTAACAATATATACAACTCTAAAGAAATATCTGATACATTACATTTAGAATAGATATTGCTTGTGCTTTATGAATAATAACCGGAAATGTAAGAGAACATACCTTATTTTTTGCATTTCTGGTTATTAATTATATTCCTAATAAAGTTCTCTACTTCTCCACTCCATCTATTGTCTTCAAAAACAACTCCGTCAGTGTTTCCTTCATCTTAGGATTTAACTCTTTCAGCCTGTTATCCACCGATTCTTCGTCCTTTTCCTTTATCCCCAATATTGTATTTGCATCTGTATCCAATGCATCCATTAGCCTATACAAAAGATCAATGCTCATCTTATTACTTCCTTCTTCCAACTGATACACATGTGATTGACTTATTTTCGCTCTGTAAGCCAATTCAAATACAGATACATTCTTTTTTATTCTTAATGATTTAATTATGTTTCCAACTTCTAAACCTTTGTATTCCATTTATTCCTCCTGATTTTCTCCTTTATTGCAATGCATTGCATCACGTCTGATACAGTTGCAGTAATATAACACGCCAATAATTACTTACTACTTTGTTTCTTTCCCCTGACCGTCGCCAGTATATGTGCTGTAGCTTGCTACCATACTTCAGTATGGGTCACGGCATAGTCAACAACTTCAAACTTATAATCATAATAAGTAGAAACTATTTCATGCATTGCCTTAAAGGAGGTTTGCCGGCTCATTTGAGCCTCTTTTAATATACTGTTTTCAAATATAAAATAAGAGTTAGTGGCACTATACCTTTTACTCATCATCAATAACCATACAACTTCTGCCTAAAACCAAATAATCAATCGTTGTATCTAATACTTCTGCCAAATAAACAAATGTGTCAATTCTGGCTCCATTTATTCCACACTCAATCATCTTTAATCCTTGGCACGAAATTCCAATCTTTTCTGACAACTTTTCCTGTGTTAATCCCTTTGCTTTTCTTAACTCCTTGATTCTTTTTCCGCTTTCCTTAATATCGTAATAAAACATCTTTTTCCTTTCTGGAAAACCAGAAAGGTTCGTTGTCTGCACCTGACACTTTAATTACATATATTTTTTCTATGCGCAAAAAAAGACGCAAGGGAAATCCTGTAAAGTAAATCTACTTCTTACTGATTTTCCCCTGCGTCTCTGGTGCTTCTACAATTACCTCAATAATTGCATGCCCTTATCAGGTGGGCCTATTTAATTTTTCATAATAAATTGTTTTCAGTCATCCATAATATCCACATTCGTAATCATATGGTGAATGGTATGTTTTTTTCTTATGTAATTTGCTTAATTCATTTTTCGCAGCACTGTTCTTTGTTGCTGCTTCTCCAATAGTCTTATATAGCCTTGACTCTCTTAATTTAATTGAGCCTCTTCTATCCGTAAAACAAACCTGATAGAAGCCATTAGCTATATTAACTATTATCACTTCTTTTATGTGCATTCCATTTTCCATGATATACACATGTTCTCCAATGCCATACTTGTAAATCAATTTTTACACCTCACACAAATAGTTTTCCGTTAATCATTCTCTCTGCTACATATTTCTCATCTATCTTTTTAAGTGTTAAAACTCTTTTGCATCTATTGCATTTGATAGACAAGTTTAAATTTCCTGCATAATAGTCAAACATTCTTCTCTTACAGTCTTTGCAACAGAATGATACCTTCATAGAATTGCTCATTCCTTTGTTCACTTCCTTTAATCAGTATTTTTGTTTTTACAATAAATACCTGCTTGATAAGGGAAATAAATCCTGCAGATAATACGCTAGTATTCCGTAGCATCAAATCCAATGCCCTAGCTAAGCTGATCTCACACCCCTTTTTAGAATGTATCTAAACTATATCGAAAATAATTTTAGTTTTCTATAGCGTATACGCCATAATTCGAAAATTTGTTCGTTTTAGTAATTTTTCCTGCTTTCAACTGTTGAGACATAATATCTAATATTTCTCTTGAAAAATTCCTGCTCTCTTTCATTTTTGATTTGTTCTGCAGTTTTCCTTGTATATAATTCATCAACCGAAACCTGTAAATATTTAGCAATAGCAAATAATGTAACTACAGACGGATCAGACTTACCTGTTTCTATTCTGCTAATAGTACTGGTTTCAACACCAATTGCATTGGCAAATTGAGTCTGGCTTATTCCATTCTTCTTACGTATAGCTGCTATATTGTTTATATAATTGTTGTCTTTCATTTTAAGCATAATTATCGCTCCTGTTATGTACAAATCACTATATTTATTAGATTTATTAGTAAATCTAAGGGGTAAAATTGTCCCACTATCCAAATTATACATTATAGGTTGTACGATAAACTGGACTTATGAGATAAAAAATTCTCCTTTAATTGAAAAATTTAACGCAAAAAATTCTCATTCTCCTTAAATCTCTTTTTACAAAAAAGAGTTCTTTATTTTGCATATAAATGTACATTCAGACATGTCCACCATTTTGTATTTTTCTTATAAATAGTTACTATATGTTGTTTCCCTTTAAATTGATGGTTATAAGTCAAAACATTAAGGGTTAAATAAAATATAATAGCTATTAAGAAGGAGGTGATAAAGTGAACTGGGAATTTGATCCGTCGGAAATTTTATTAGTATTTGGTAGCAATATTAGGAAATCTCGTGAGATGAAAGGATACACTATCTCTGATTTGGCCACTTCAATAAATTATGATCGTAATTGCCTTTCAGCCTTAGAATACGGTGAACAAAACATTGAATATTTGACCGCTCTAAATCTTGCTCGAAAACTTAATGTATCTTTTCCTGCTTTGTTTTCAAGAAACTATCTCTCGGACTTAGGATACAATAGTTTAAATTTCTCCGGTAACTTTATTGAGGATGACTATCTCCTTGTCTTTATTGAGAATTTTCAAAAAATTATGAAAAGTAAACAACTTAGACAGATTGAAATATATGGAGCAACCGATATTCAGCCAGCACTGATAAGTAGATTAGTAAACCGAAAGGCACTTAATCCTACAATTAAAACTCTTTACGCTATGGCTTATACCATAGACGTAGAAATGTACAATTTATTTTTAAGAAGTTCAATTAAGGAGGATATATGATTTTTACACCTTACTCAGATGAATCTAATGTGATTAATATGATACAACGCATACGAAACGAGGATTATGCATTAATACGTATGACATATACTATGATCGATAAAAATAACCTAGATGCAAATGCTATTCTTAGAGATCTCCTATTTGACTGGGGTCTTGTAGATTATGACCAACTAGAACATGGTGGCAAATTTGGCATATCTTATAATGCTTTATTTATTCAGCACGGTAAAACAGACTTTATTAAACTAAAATTTTACAGAGTTGCTAACACTCGAGGTGATAGACGTTTTTCCATCGAAACCATAAAACGAAGGATGGAAAATGGTGAAATCAATGAAGGGGATCTTCTTTATATTTCTGTTTTCCAACGAGCAAATGATACACCTTTAATTTACATAATTAACTTAACGCACAATATTCCAAGTGAAAGTGATTTAATTAATGCCATCGGTATGGATGCAATTACTAAATTGTTCCATGACATCAAACCTCGTTTGCATGAGATTATTCATGGTGGCTTTTTTGATAACTCTAAAGGATATGGTCCAATTGCTCCAAAGGATGTTGGTGACACTTTAGAATATCTTCTTGGAATAAACACGAATAACCGTTCAGATGCAGATTATAACGGTCTAATAGAAGTCAAATCAAAAGGTGGTGGCAGAACTTTAGATACACTTTTTACTTTACGACCACACTTTGAAGGTACAAGGGTTGCAGCATACGAACCAATAGATAGAAACAGAGTTTCCGCTTTTGCCAGAATATACGGATATGATTCCGATTCTCACCCTGGATATAGTAGTCTCTACATAACAATTGGTTCAATGGATGCACCTCAAAATAACCAAGGATTCTATCTACATGTAAATGATGAAAACAGACAAGTTAACATTATATGGTGCGATCCAATTACAGGTAAACCTGAAATAGCTGCTTATTGGTCATTTGACGACTTAAAACAGCAGTTATATATGAAACATCCATCTACATTATGGGTAAAAGCAGAAAGTAGAGAAATTTCTGGAATGGTTCAATTCAAATATAACGAAATTGAATTTTCCAGAGCTCCTCAATTTACAACTTTCCTCTCCCTCATTAAAGCTGGCTTAATTACTTATGATTGGCGGGGATATACTACAAAAGAAGGTAAATATGTTGGGAAAAACCACGGCAATGCCTGGCGTATTAAACCATATGCGAAGCAAAATTTGTTCGGTGAAATTGAATTAGTAGAATTATAAGATGATTTATAATCCATAAAGAATGGGCAATCTGAAAACCAGATTGCCCATCTAACTTATCTACAAAACTCTCATTATTTCATTAGCTACAGCTCTAGCTAATAATGGTGGTACAGCATTACCTACCTGAGAATATTGTGGTACTTCCACACGTCTACGCAATCCACCTGTTGTCCTCTTTCCAAGGAACTCAAAACTATCATCAAACGATTGTAATCTTGCGAGTTCCCTTACAGAAAACGTTCTTGGTTCAAACGGTGAAATATAATCATCTGCTATAGTCATAACTGTTGCTGATGGCTTATTTCTATCCAACCTAGTTCTAATATTTTTCTTTGTTAAAAGAATATCTACATTCTCTCTGCTAACATTTCCTGCTCTAAATAATTCTATAACCTGTTCTTGCTCCAATCCCATCGCATTAACACAATGGTTAATAAGCGCCGGATAATTAGAAATATCTATCCCTTCACTCATTACACGATTTTTCAGTCCTGCACCATCTTCACCTTCTCTAAATAAAGCAAATCTTTCAGCAATAATTTGTTGATGTGCAGATATCTCATTATTATATACTATTCCATTACTATCAATTGTGTTCCCATTAACATCCGGTGTGCGACCTTCTCTTGAAGCAATTTGAAAATCTGTGTCTGTATCGTGCACCTGATTGCGAATATTTTCATTTCTTATTAAATCGCTTATTGCATCTGTAATTGTTAACGCTGTATCATCGTCATGCGTTGGTTCTGGATATACAGGTGGCACCATATCGTTTCTATATGCCATAACAATTACTCTATTTCTTCTCTGTGGCACTCCATAATGTGCCGCATTTAGAATTCTGGGTTGCAGAGTATGATATCCTATTAATTGAAATTCATTTATTAATATATTAGGAACTATTTCACCATCTGGATATCTATGACCTGTTACCCCTTCAAAACCATAGAACCTCGTATCCATAAATCCTGTAACATTTTCTAAAACTACATATCTTGGACGAACTTCATTAATTACTCTTAAATATTCTCTAAAAAGCATATTTCTTGGATCATTAGGATCTCTACGTCCCGCTCTACTAAATCCCTGACATGGTGGTCCTCCAAAAACTGCATCTATCTCAGGGACATCTCGATTTCTGAATATTTCCAGATTACCTATTTTTTCATTAATTAAATTTCCTGTCAATTCTCTTATATCACCACGATGAAAATAAGTATTTACACCTTGATGTAATCCCAACTGCTCATGTCTGTTCATATAGGTTCTTTGAACATCTGGATTTATGTCACTTGAGAAAAGGATGTGAAAACCTGCTTGAATAAGTCCCTCACTCATTCCACCAGCACCACAAAATAAATCTATTGCATATGGCATTATTATTTTCCTCCTTTTCCTAAATTTTAACATTTACCTTCAAAAATGTCCAGGGTTTTATCTTAAGTAGATTTTAGAACATATGTTCTGTTTTGTCAATTTGTTTTTTACTATTCGAAAAATTCCTGCTTAATTCTATCATATATTCTTTCTAAATTCTACAAAACAATTATACATATATTTTTCTCATAAATTAAAATTTACTCTTTCATACTGAATTTATTTTTGCATATTAACTGTTTATTTCTTTTATTCTATGATGTTCTTAAATATATTTAATTTCATAAATACCAAGAGGCTGCCCTTTAGAACAGCCTCTTTGATTATTTCATATTTCCTAAATCTGATATATCCACTATATATGCTTTTTTATCAAATGTAATTAACATCTTATTTTCTTTTCCCATCAAATACAAATTCATGTTCTCCCAACTTTTGACCGGAATATTTATTTTTAGCCATTCCTTTTTTTCAAGATTTATCAAATACATTATTCCATTTGAGCCGGTATTAAACATTGCATATTTTTCTGATGCACCAATAGGTTCAATTGTTTTTTCATTAGTTTTAATCTTAAATTTAGAGCCTTCAATTATATTTTCAATTGTCATTACTTTTTTGTCAAAAGAATAAGTATGGTTGAAGTTTATATCTGTTTGTGTGCTGAAAAATTCCTTCTCAACTTTTCCGTTTTTCAGATTTATTAAATATTTACTATAATATTCTGTTTTGTCTTTTGTAAACGGTTTACCCAAAGTTAATATATGGTAATCATCCACAAAACTTATTTCATCAACTGTTGCGTATCCGTTTATAAGATTTTTGTTGAATTTCTTTTCAGTTTTGCTGTCCAAATCAAATATTGCCCAATATCCTTTTGATCTGAAATTACAAAGAAGTGTTTTTCCATTTGGAGACATAACAAAATTACAAATCATTTTATCATTTGATATTTTCACAATCTCATTTGTATCCAAATCAATTTCTGCAATTGCTTCATTGACTACCTTACCCTTTTCTTCCTGATACAAGGCTGCATAAATTGTTCTTCCTTTCATAATCGGAAAAATTTCACTTACAGCACCTTTATAATTAAATCCACAAATTTCTTTATTTCTTATAACATAGTCAAAAGAAAACGCCTCATTATTATACTTTCCCTGAAATTTGTTAATCTGTTCGCTAAGAAGCTTATTGTTTTTTATGGAATATACATTTTTAACATTTTCAGAATCATCTTTGCTGTATTCCAATATGAAGGTTTCATTCCTTCCCACAACTTCCATGTTATCGCTTAATTTAATTTCTCCTTCTGGTGTTTTACATTCTTCTGTTTTTTCACTGTTTGTTGTAGTCTCCAGTTTGACTTCCTGCACCTTTTTAATTCCAAATACTCCCTGTAAAAATTCTCTAAAGGAATCAGATGTGCTTGCTCCAACAGTTATTCCTGTTGCGCAAACCACAACTATTGCCAAACTTACTGCTACCCATTTCATTTTTCTTATTTTTATAAACCTACCATTGCTCTCTTCACTTGACACATTGATTTGCTGGTTAAGCAATTCTTTTTTCCAATTTTCCGGAGTTTTAATTGTATCCAATTTTTTTAAATTCATATTTGCCTCCAATCTCCAATTTTTTTGGTTATAATCTCTTAAACCTGCTTTTCTAAAATTTTTGCAAGTTTTTCCCTACCTCGTTGTAATCTTGATTTCACAGTATTAACACTTAATTGAAGAATATCTGAAATTTCTTTTGTACTATATTCCTGATAATAATAAAGAACTAAAACTTCACGATATTTTAAAGATATTTTTCTCAACGCCTTTACCAGAATTTCTGTGTCATTATCTAATTGTAGTCCATTAGTTGAATTATTCTGCATTCCTTCCAGCCTGTCCTTTTCTAAACCAACGGATACATTTCTGTTCCAAAAGGACTTATGATAATCGTTACACTCATTTCTAGCCACCTTAAGCAACCACGCTTTTAAATGTTCACTGTCATTAAATGTTTTTGAACTCTTATAAAGCTTGATAAATGTATTTTGAAAACAATCTTTAGCTGCTTCTTCATTTTGTGTCCATACCACACACATTCTTGTTATGTAATCAGAATATTTTTCTATAACTTCTTCATAGCTCATGCCGGCATATTCTTTATACATATAATTCCTCCCTTCTGATTTATTTGAAAGTTTTCTCTTTCTATATAGAACACGATTGTTTTCAAACGTTGGGTGCAAAATTTCAAATTTTTGTTTTTTGGTTTTGTTTTTAATTTAACACACTAAATTTCAAATATTTTTTCATAATGTAAAAATAAGGAAGCCACCATGCTTCCTTATCATCTCCCAATGTTTGCTGATTATAAAACTTTATTGTGATAGTAGATAATTCAACAAACTATGTATTTCTAATATTTCACAATGTATCTTTTTTCAGCCACATTGTATAATCTTTATATTTCACTGTCAAGATTTATTTTTCTCAATCATAACTATAGTTATTTTCTGATTATGTAACTTTGTAAAATATTCATTTTAAGCTTTTTGTGATTTACTGTTTTAAATTTTTATCTAAACGGCAACTTTTCATCTCCAAAGTCTCTTATAGGTTCAAATCCTCCAATCTCTTTTTTCTGCTCCTTTACCGCATTGCTCTTTTTTATAATTTCTCCATAAAGCTGCTCCCTGAACTCCTTTGTTACTGGATAGCATACTTCTGAATACTCTGTTTTTCCATCTTTACCTTCGGTGGTTTTTGTCGGCATTGCAACGAAACTACCTTTTTCACCTTCAATTACTCTGACACCATCTATTACAAAACACTTGTCTATGTAAATTTTTCCGATGCTTTCTATCTTTTCATTAAAATTGCATGGGTACATTGCCACTGAAACACTAACCTTATCTTTTCCAGATGTTATATTAAGTTCCTTCGCATTGCTTTCATATGCCTTTATGATGTTATCGTACAATTCCTTTCTAAACTCTGCTGTTGTTGGATAAAAGTAATTTTTGTAAACTGGATTTCCCTGTTCATCCTTTTTACTTGTTTTATATCCTGGCATTGCCACAAATGTTTCTCCATTTTTTGTTTCCCTGATTGTAATGTCTGTTAACTTAAAGCTTTCTTCAAATACCACTGAAACAAAAGCCTTTGTACTCCAATTTTCTTTTTCTAACTTGTTTACTTTTATACTATAATTCATAGCTAGTCTCCTTTCCTTAATTCCTTTTTCTTATTTTTATAAATATAATTTTTTAACCATGTATGGTTATGATATATTAAAGCCATCTGATTTAAGAGTTAGTGTTGCTATACCTTAGGGTTCTTATTTTCCTGGTCTACATATCATCACCAATCCTCCATTATGATAATTACCCAAACATACTCCGTGTGCCTCATCCACAGCCTCAACCATTTTTCCGTTACCTACATAAATACCCACGTGGCTTATGTTTTTGTATCTTCCATTGGTTGTATAGCTATAAAATATCAGGTCTCCTGGCTGTATGTCCTTTTCCTTGACTGTTTTGTCCTTAAGTCCTTCTGCTTCCGCAGCTGCAGTTGTTGAACCATTAAATGATATGTCTACACCTGCTGATTTCCACCCATAGAATGCCAGTGAGCTACAGTCAAATGCTTTTCCACTGTTTCTTAAGCTCTGACTGTATGGATATCCAACCTTTGACAATACAAAGGATGCCACTGTCTTTTGTGTTGGATCTGTTATTTTGTCTGTTATGCTTGTTATCTCCTGTGCTGTAAGACTTCCCTGCAAGCCACTTAACTGACTTCCACCTGTCTGACCGCCTGACGGATTACTTGTAATGCAGGCACTCATCAGCTTATTAAGTGTTTCCTGTCTTTCCTCGTCAAACTGATACTCCACTGACATTTCCGTGTAGCTTTTTAATGTAATTCTCACTTCAAGGTACTTTTTCTTCTTTTTTCCCTTTTTCTCTGTTACCTTTTCTGTTGTGTACCTACACATGTCATCAAACACCGCCTTTAAATTCTGCTTGTTTGTTTCATTCATTTTTGTTGCCGTGTTTTCGTAACCGTATTTCACCATGTACACGCACATGATGTCATAGTAGTTTGATGGCTCGCTGTTCATTCCCTCGTAGTCCACATACACCTTTCTGCCCTCATCCGCATCCTTGTGTTCATCCACCAGTGTCTGTATTTCCTGATTAAATTCAGATACATACTGCGTTGTCACTGTCTGTATTGTATCTCCGCTTTCAAGTGGTGGAAGAAATATTGCAAATGGTGAATTGTAAAGAACTGCAATGATAGCGAACACAATTCCTGTTGCGACCATCACCACTATGAGAATCGGAACTACTAATGGTGCCAGTAGTGACATCACCTGCATAATTATGTATGCCACCTTGTTTTTTACAATGCTTCCTACGAGCTTAAACAGACTGTCATTTTGCTCCTCACCGGACTTTAGCTTGTCCATAAAATATTTCATCATTCTGCTCTTTTGCTCTGCCCTGTAAAATGTGTTTTCAATCTTCATTCCCACTGCTTCACCTGCAGCCATTCCTATTAAGGTTCCTTCAGGACCTGCCGCTGAACCAGCAACTGTAGTGCCGGTTTTTACTGCAAGTTTTGTACTTTCCTTTGTTGTATCCTTGACTACCTTTTTGGATGTTTTCTTTGCCACATTTCTTGATGTATTCTTGACTGACTTTTTGGCAAGTTCTTTACCTTTGGTCGATGCTTTCTTTCTGATTCTCTTGCCTGCCACTTCCTTTTGTAGTTTTGACGTGCTCACCTTTTTTCTAATTCGGTTACCTTCGCTTATCGCTCCCTTTACAGCTCTTATTGCAATGCCTGTTGCCTCAAATGCTCCATCAATGTTTTCACCACCCTCAACATTTTCAGTAATAGTTGATTCAGCCATTATTCCTGCTAAATTTACACTTCTTTTGGCTCTGGTTGTCATTGATTTGTTGTCAATTTTAGCTTCATTCTTTTTATGAATCTTTCCGGTCTTTTTCTTGTGTATTTCTGTCTTAACTTCTTGCTCCTTGTTTATTTTCATGTTGTCCTCCTTGATTTTGGGTAAAAAATAACGCCAGGCTAGCTTTATGCTAACTTGGCGTTTAGATATAATACTTTTAGTTTTCTATATAATTTGTAAATTGTTAAATTATTTAAACAGTTCCTTCAAAATAATATCTGCACATTCTTTGGGACTATGTATGCTAGTATCAACTCGCATTCTATATTTTATGCCCTTTGACATTATTTCATGTTGTTCTGCTGATTGCTCCGCATATCTATTCTCTCGTTCAATATTTCTTTGTTTGCATATATCTAAAGGACAATAAACTTCAATTATATCCAGTGGATTATCATTAAAAATTTCTAACATTTGCTTATAATGTGGTTTTATCTCATCTCTTTCGACTAAAATTCCATCAATTAGAACATTTTTACCCATATCGGAATATAATTTTGCTGTATGATACATCATTATTATCACTTCACTTAAATATTTCCAGTAATTCTCCCTTAAATATTTTTCTCCAATCATTTCTTCAAACAAATCATTTGCCACAACATAAAAGAATATATCGTCAGTATCCTGCAATGCCTCTACAATTGATGTTTTCCCTGAACTGGTTACTCCATTTAAGAAAATAATTTTTCCTTTCTCCATGACTTTTTTCCTTTCTTTCCAATATTTCTTATATTATCAATATAAAACTAACATTCTTTCTTATAAATTAACATTCCCTTGCCGTATGGATCGTCATCTGCATCAAATTCTTCTGAAACAAATGAATATGCATTCTTATCTAATACTCGTACCGAAGCATTATTTCCATGCATAACACGACCATATAAAATCTTTACTTTAAAGGTTTCACATGCAAACCTTGTCATTCCTTGCACAAGTTCTGTTGCATAACCATTTCCACTATATTCTTTACAAATTGTATAACCGATTTCTACCTCATTTGGTTTTCCATCAACTTCATTTATGCCTGTATCTCCAATTAATTCTCCATTTTCCTTTAATTCTACAGCCAATACAAATGGTAAATGCTTTTCATTAACACACTCTGCATAAAACCTTATTGCTTCCCGTGCCTCTTGAATGTCTGCATAACTTTCGTTAGGTATCCATTTTTTAACTTCTTCTTCAAGATGATTTTCATATAATTTTTGTGCATCTTGTATTTCAAATCTTCTAATTTTCAAGTTTCTTGTTTCAAATATATATTCCATTATTTTTATTGTCCTCACTCAATTTATTTGTTATCATTTCCATTTCTTATTGCTTCACAAATTCATAAAACCTATACATGCATTCTTTTGAATCATCGTAATCCTTCCACATTTTCTTTTCACACAAATAAAAATCTGTCTTTTCCAATAGTTTCCATGAATTTATATTATCATCTCGAATAGTAGCAATAATTTTATTTATTTGATATTGCTTAAAGAAATATTCTATATATGCTTTCAAACTTTCCAAAGCATAACCCTTTCCTCTATATTCCTCTCCTAAAAAATATGTAACACCTGTTTGCTCAAAATCATTGTACCATGAACACCCAACCGAACCAATAATTCTATTGTCTTTCTTGAGACAAACTGTATATGCCAAATAATCATTTTCCGGGTTATCCCTTTTATCATATTCAACGGCTTCTTCTATCCAATCTTCAATCCATTCAGAACAATTACAATCAAATCCTATTGCTTCCAAGCTACCATCTTGTGCCATCTCTGCAAAACTCTTCTCATCTCCGTACTGAATAGAACGAATTACTAATCTATCAGTTTCAATTTTCAATTTCATCACTCCCTCTAACGATAAACCGCTCTGGCAAATTAATGCTATAGCGATAAAATAATCTTTTTTATTTCGTCAACCTTTTCAGATAATTCTTTTGTCCCATCTATTACATAATCAGATGACGGCAAAATATCTTTTAACATTTGAACATAAGCAATTCTGGCATACTTTAGGTATGTCTCCATCTCTTGTCTAATCTCCTCACCTGTAGCGTTTTTCATGTCTCGCAAAACCTTTCTTGCCATTGCAATGTCTAATGGGGTATCTATGAAAATCGCACAATCAATATAGTTTCTTAAGGCTTTGTGACAGTATGCAAAAGGATAATCTAGCAATAGATATTCACAATCTGAATTTTTTATATCAATAACATCTTCTACCAATGGACTCAAATTCCATACATTATAATCTGCTCCTTGTTTCGTCCATTCATAAAAATTATCAACTTCACCTTCAAAAGAATAATCGTCAAAATACAAAGCTTTCGTATTTGCGATTTGATTCTTCAGTTCATTAACTATAGTTGTTTTTCCACCTGCTGTCACAGCAGCAATTGCTATTACTTTCATTTTACCCTCCTAAGATATGAGTGCAAATTTATGTTGCACTCATTTACATTCTAACCTACACAATTCTACCACACCGCCCATCTCCCAGCAATTATATTTTATCTACTCTCTAATAGATTTACTCATCCTTTTTGCGATTTTCCATCTTCTCATACAGATTAGTGTTATACAGTCTGTACAACTCGCTGTCCTTGTCAATCACATTGTCAAACGGCACCATTCTGCTTCCGCATTTTATCAGTCCGCATCCTGACGGTGAGTCTATCACATAGTTAAGTTGCTCCTCTGATATTTCCAGAGACTCCACTATCTTTTCTATGTCCTTGCTTGACTGATTTAAAAGAAGTATGAATGCTGAGTTTGAAAGCATTGTGGTGCTTGTCTCACTCATTAAAAGGTCCACGATGTTCTGTGTGATTCCTGTACACAGTCCTCCCTGCTTTCTTACCTTCTTCCACATCTGTCTAAGGTATTCCGCACTGAATGGTGAATTAAGGAGCACATGCACTTCATCTATGTAGAACCATGTTGCCTTTCCGTGTTCTCCGTTTTGTATGATTTTCTGCTGTATTGTCTCCATCATCACAAGCATTGCAAGTGGGGCAAGTGATTCTCCAAGGTCCCTTATTCCGTAAACAATGAATCTGTTGTTTACGTTTATGTTTGTCTGATGATTAAATATGTTAAGTGCGCCTGTCACAAATATTTCAAGTCCAAGTGCAACGTCCCTTGCCTCCTTGTCCTCCTGCTCCAGCAGTCTGTTGTAAAGGTCCTCCATTGTTGGAACGTACTTTTCCCTGCTTCTTGCAATGTCCATGTACAAATCCTTTACACATCTTGAAATGATTGACCTCTGCTGTGGTGTTATTTCCTTCATTATCTGCTCACAGATACTTAGCATGAACTGGCACTTGTCTCTTACCCATCCCTTACTGTCCAATACATCAAGATTCCACACATCCATGTCCATAGGGTTAATGTAGTTTCTTGTGTTTGTTGAAATGTTTATGTAGGTGCCGTTGTATTTTTCAGTGACATCCTCATATTCATTCATTGGATCCACTGCAATTACATTGTCATCTGTTGAAAGTAAAACCGAGCCCATTTCCATTTTTGCCTGAAATGACTTTCCCGCACCTGACACACCGAATATAAATCCGTTGCCGTTTAAGAGTTTCTTTCTGTTTCCCACAATTATGTTTTTTGATATCTGGTTTACGCCATAGTAAATGCCGTTTCTGTCACAAAGTTCCTGCACGTTAAACGGCATCAGCACTGCAAGACTCTGGGTAAGCATTGTTCTCATTGTCTCTATCTGTCTTACTCCTATGGGAAGTGTTGTGTTAACTGCTTCCCTCTGTTTGTACATGCATGTGTCAACAGCACATCCTGCTCCCTTTGCAATGGAATCCACTGTCTCACAGATGCTTTCAAGTTCATTCCTGTCATCTGCCATGACAATCATTGTCACTGAAACATAGTAAAGGCTTTCGTCATTTTCCCTTACATTGTTCATTATCTCCTCAATGTCCTTTTTCTTCTGTCTTGTTGCATATGAAATGTCTGATGAAAAGTCATTGTTTCTGTTTCTTGTTCTCTGCTGTTTTATTATGTCTGACTCTATGCCCAGATACTTTTTCTGCAGCATCTTCATTGTCAGATCCTTGGGCACCGGAACCACATCCACACTTGTAACCGAATGTACCGGCAGAAATGTCAGCTCCGTAAAAAATCTGTCAGAAAGGTATGTTGGATATTTCTTTATGAAAAGAACCCTTCCAACCTTTCCCTCATCCTCAAAGTAGTCAGGATGATATTTTATCCTTGTGTTGCAGATTTCATTTCTAAAGTCTGTTCCGGTAATTCTTCCCTGTCTTATGTCAAAGTTAAACTCATCCTCCCTTCCAAGTCTGTAATAGTCGTGAAGAATCTTTAACCTTTCATTTCCTGTAAGTGGTGTCAGTTTTGAGCCAAGTTCGGCAAAACTTCTAAATATTGATGCCTCAATTGTTGCAAACTGAGCCTTTGCCTCCTCAAAGTTCTTTCTCTCAATTGTTATGGTAAGATATCTTTCCTGCTCTATGCCCTGTCTTCCCTCAAGTATCTTTTCCTTAATGATTCTGTTGTAACTTTCCCTCATCTTATCGAATCCATCATTTCTGTACTTAAGCATTACCTCATTTCTCAGCACATCCATGTCCTTGTTTTTATTGTTGACTGTTATCTTGAATGTACAGTCAAATGAGTTAAGACACCTGCAGTATCTCTGAAAGAAGCTTTCCTGTTCATCCTCTGAACGTGTGGCATAATTGACATCACTGAATCTGTATGTCTTTGAATACTTTCCATCTGCCACCTCAAATATTCCGCTTTCCGAAATTTTTTGTATTTCTATTGTTTCCTGCACCGACTTTGGTGATTTGTAAAGTGGCTCTGATGCCTTCTTTATTTCAGAAAACCTGTCCTTAAATATGTTCATTCCTGTTCCTCCGTTTATTTTCCTATGTTAATTTTTTTGTATGTTTCTCATTTTCTGCTTTTGTTTTTTCCTTTTGTCTTCCTTTTTTCTCTGCCGTTCCTCTTCCATTCTCATTCTTTTTATGGTTTTCTCACTTTCCTCCGAAATGTATGTAAGTGGTCTGTTCTTAAAAGCAAACCACAGTTTTCTTTTAAACATCTGTGTAAAACTCATTCCCTGATATGAATAAAATCCGTTTAATGCAAGTGGTGCCACCACGGGAATTGCAATGTATGCACTTCCCGTAAGACTCACGTATCTGTATGTAAGAAGAACTATTGCGCCGCCGCATGCAACTGATGCGATGGAAAATATCAGCTGTCTTGCAGTAAGTCCCATCACCACTGACTCCTGATATTTTTCTATGTCCTTGTTAATTGATATGTTCATCTGTTCCTCCTGTTTCTATAATCCAAGTGCCTTGCTTGTAAGACTCTGTGCTCCCTTCACTGCTCCGACTGTCATTGCCACGCTGAATGTAAGTTCACACATGTACATCAGTGCCTTTGTCCAGTCTGCATAATCGCTTGTAAACGTTGGCAGTCCTGCATTTAAAAATGCATTGCAGACTATTATTGCAAGTGCCATTGTCACTGCCTCCAGCACTATTGACAGAAAGTACTTTGCATAGCTTACTGCCGAATGACTTACCATTCGGTTTCCGCTTACTGTCGAAAACGCAAGTGCGCCAAATGGCACAACCACAAGTATTTTTAAGAATCTGAAATACACGGTGTATATGAGCATGAAACCGCAGAAGATGATTACAAGTGCAATGATTACTGCAAGTATCATCATTAAAAGGCTTTCCCCGAATCCAAGGTCCTTTATGATTGTCTGCTGTTCATCTGGTATCTTTAGCTTGGTTGTTGTTCCCTGTGTCATGAGCCCCACCAGATTTCCTGCTGATGTGAAGAATGCCTTCATTATTGTCACGTTATTTGCAACAAGCCATTCAGCTATTCCTATTCTCATGAGCATCCTTAGTATGGTTTCAAATCTTACCTCTTCCTTTACGTCAATGCTCTCCGAACAGAAACCTATTACAAAGAACAGAACCACCAGTGACGAACCAACCGCTACAAATATGGGTTCAAGGTTTGCCACCACTGCCCATGGGCCTCCGTTCTTGAAGCTTACCGGAGACTGCCCCAGCAGTTCAAAAACAAGAGACACCTTGTCATTCCAGAAATCAACAACCGTCTGCAAAAGATCAAGGATTACACTGCCTAAGCTAAATATGTCCATAATCTCTTACCTCCCTTAGAATCCTAATATTCCAAGTACTGATGAAATGCCTGCCATCATTACTCCTGCAACAATTCCCTTAAGTGCCGAGTTCATTGTTGATGAATCCTGTGCCTGATATGCCTGTGCAAATTCCATTACATTCTTTGCAAGAATGATTACACCAATTGCTCCGATGATTGCAAGCACCAGCGTCTTTAAGTTATCAAGTGGTTTTGTAACTGAACTTGCATCTCCTGCAGCAAGTACGTTGTTTACCTGAAATATTGTCATGTACGTTGCCCCAATTAAACAGTTTTTTATGTTTCCAATGTTTTTCTTAAATCTCTTCATATCTGATTTTCTCCTTATCTGCTTTGATATTTTTCCAATTTCTCTTTCATTTCTTCAATAGATGTTTCCGGTTTTAAGTATTCAAGCAAATACTCCAAATCCATTTTTATTGCTAATGCCTTTTTTGCTTCGTCCATTTGCTCTGCTGAAAAATCCATTGTACATAGTCTTGTTGTAAGCTCCTCTCTTAATTCTTCATCTGTTGGTTTTGTCTCCATCTGAAACTCACTCTCCTGTAATGCTGCAATCTCTTGTGGAGTCAAATCAATAATGTTAACTTTTTCTCCTGACTTCTCAACTTCTTTGATTTCTCTTTCACTGTAAATTTTTAATCCATCCTTAATTTTGTTACTTCTCCTAATATTGTGTGTATAAGGCTTTGCTCCTCCATCTTCTGTTTGTTTAAAATTCTTATGGTCAAAGGGCCAATATTTTTCATCAAATATGGGATTAAATCCCTTTATGAAAATAAGGCAATTTTTGTTATCCATATTTCTTACTTCATCAGGATTCATAAGAGATCTGCCTAACACATCATAGTTTCTTGATGCCGAACCATGTACACCTCTCGTTTCACCTGTTGACCTTTTGTCTATAGTGCCTTTACCAAGTAACTCAGATATATATTCGTGCGTAGACTTTTCATTTCCACCAAGATATACAAGGGTGTCACAGTTACCTGTAATTGTTTCCCAGGTTTCTTTAAACAGTGCCTTTATTTGTGCCAAATTTTGAATAATGATAATTGCGCTGATTCTTCTACTTCTCATAGTTGATAATAACGAACAAAAGTCATCAGGTAACGCCACGTTGGCAAACTCGTCCAACATAAGTGTGACATCGAGCGGAAGTTTCCCTCCAAACTTAAAGTCAGCCTGATAATAAAGTTCCTGAAATAGCTGTGTATAAAGCATTCCAACCAAAAAGTTGTATGACTTGTCTGAATCGGGTATTACACAAAACAGTGCTGTTCTTTTTTTCCTATTTCGTTTTGTCCCTATTCCCAGTTCTTCAATATGAAGGTCATCCTTTGACAAGATTCTCAATATCTGCGGATTTTCTAATAATGCTAATCGTGAATTTGCTGAAATAATAATTGATCTTACAGTATCTCCTGCACCTCTTACCACTTTCATATACTGCCTATATGCCGGATGATGTTCACCAAGTGAACTTGTATCTACAAGTTTTTTCATTCGTATAGTTAGTTTTGAATCCTTCTTGTCATCAACCTCTGCCTCTGACAGCAACTTTAAAACCGATTGAAAGTTCTTTTGGTTTGGTGGCATCTCAAGCCATACATAATAAAACAACGCCTGAAGTAACATCCCCTCCGCATGTTCCCAAAATGGGTCTGTAGGGGCTGATTCCTTTGGCGTTGTATTACTAATTAAATTTGTGATCAGCTTTATCACATCATTTTCTGTTCTTATATAATTGAATGGATTGTAGCAATCCGACTTAGCCATATCTATCAAGTTAAGTACTTTTACGTTATATCCGTTTTTCTTCAACATCCCACCAGTTGCTCTAAGCAGCTCGCCCTTTGGATCTGTTGCGATAAACGAACCCTTTGGTAACATTTGCATTATGTTTGGCTTTACAATATAAAATGTTTTACCTGCACCTGAACCACCGATTACAAGCATATTGTTGTTTAGCTTTGTAACTTTAGTATCTGTACTCATCCTTACGTGCTTGCTAAGCATTCTGTTCTTCTCATCAGATTTATCACTTATAGATTTATTTACCTGATCTATGTTTGCGAAACTTGCAGTACCATACTCTTTTCCATGCATAAAATTTCTTCTGCTTGTAATATACAAAAATACTGCCATTGCATAAATAAGTGTTCCGACTATCATAGCCTTTAAACTATGTTCAGTCCAATAATTTTTAAATGGCTGATCTAATGCATCATTTACCTTGTTAAGTAAAGTTATTACATCCATTCCTTCTTTCCATACACCACTTATAATGTATGAAATAAATAAGACAAAAAGTTCTCCTGCAATAAGAAAAGGAACTAACATCTTGTTATTTCTTTTTTGCAATAGGCTTACTTTCCCTTTCCTGATGTTTCTTCACTTTTTCCTTTTTCTGTCTTTCTTTGTCCCTTTGCTTATTGGCTCTCTTTCTTATCTCTTCTCCAACTTTGTCATAATAGTTGTCCCTTAATTCCTCACCACGCATTTTTCCTGCCGGTTTCTTATTTTTATCAAGAAGTTCATATTCCTGATTTTTGTTTAAAAATGTAAGAAATGTCTTTCCTCCATTTATTGTTATTATGTCTTCCTTTTTTATAGTAAGATATTTAACATTTTCTCCAAACGTTCCCGGTACTCTTGTTATGAATAAATCTCTTTTTTCACTTTCAACAAGATTCTTTGAAATTGTAATATCTGTTTTTTCAAGGTCATTAATATTCTCGTTATACTTAATATTCTTTTCTGCATTTACAATTTCTTTTTTTCTTTCTGCTGTAACAGATACTGGTGCTTCCGGTAATAATTTTTTCTTCTTAAGATAGTCCATTGTATTCTTGCAGTTTCCATCTCCATTTCTTACATATTCTGCAATATCTTCAAGCTTGCCATTACCTAGTTTTTCTATCAATGCATTTATCCTTGGAGTTGCCTCCACCGGAAAGATAAATTCTTTCATGCCATCACCTTTGTTTATATCCGGCATTTTTGAATACAAAATTCCATATTTCCCTGCCAGTTTTTCAAATTCCTTTACGTCTTTTTCTTTTATTTGAAGTACCTGAAGATTACCACTATTTTTAAGCATCTTTTTAAGACTTGTTTTTCCTTGTGTTTTCTCATGATTTAAAAGTCCAACAATGAATATTGTTAGATTTTTTGCCTCTCTTATTGAGGAACCTGTTACATCTAATCCTAACTTTATACCATCATATCCAAACCTTAACATTTGTATTGCTTCCATGATTTCATCTGCCATTAACATTTCACCTCTTTCTGATTCATCTTATTAACGTTTATAGCAATGTCTATTATCACAGACATTCTACTAGCATCTTTTTTACTATTTATAATAGAATTAAGTTGCTTGTCTGAAAGACCACTTTTGATTGCTCTATTAATTTGCTTTAATTGTGCAACAGTAAGTTCTCCTGCTGACAATTTTCTTACAAGACTGTCATTGTATTTCTTTGATAAAAATACCTTTTTTAATAATCCAAATTTTTTCTTGGGTACCTCCGTTTTTTCAATCCTTAATCTTTCAGATTTCTTTCTCTCGTTCTGTGCATTCTTATATGCACATTCAAACTCCTGTCCCATCTTTTCCTCCATTAACACTTTACGACATTATGTCGGGAAGTTATTTTCTTTTACTTTGCGACATCGTGTCGTGAAGTTATTTTTTCCTGCTTTGCGACATCATATCGTAAAGTTTCTTTCTGTTCTCTGTATCTAATGTCTTTTAAGATTCCGTAAGATATTCTCATATCTTTTTTTAATTTCTTAATTGTTCTGTTGCATTCATCAATTAACGATTGATAGTATGCCTCTAACTTTTCCGCTTCCTTGTAAGTAAGTCCTTCGCATTTTAAAATTTTCCTTGCCTCTTCTACAAGATTATTTTGTTTTTCAAACGTTTTGTCTCCCAGCTTATAAAATGCTGCTGCCTGTTTTTCTTTCTTAATTGTTCTTACTGCTTTGAAGATTTCTTCATGCTTACTATTTTCCTCTATCAAAATCTTTTTTGCCTTATTGGTTGTCTGAATCTTAGCCTTTATTAACTCCTGCGCTTTTTCTAAATCCTCCATAGTCTCTATGTCATAATTTGAAAGAAATAGATATTGTTTCTGCAATATATTCAACTTCTTAATGTCATCCTTATATTTATAGTTATTAGAATATGAACGCTTCTTAATCTTTTTTAATTTATAAAGTATGGCAAAATACTGTTTCCGCAATCCTGTAAGTCTTTTCTTTCTAATATGTCCTCCGTAACTTTTAATCCTTAGTCCTTTTGGCATATCAATATGTTTGTACTCAGCTATGCTTTTCTGTGATATTCTTTTTCTGATTATTTCCTCCGAATAGTTTTCTCCCAGAGTTTTAAGCCTTCTAAACCTCTCCATTCCCTTAGGCTTCACAGAAATGTACTTGCCATACTTTATCGTATAATCCTTTTCTTCCATCATCTGTATGAACATATCAAAATCTGTTGCCATAATAATGCATTCATCAACATCCTTTTTTATCTGCTCATTCCAAACAAACGGACCATTTTTAGAAACATCCCATTCCTTTTCATCATCTTTAGCTTTATTTTGTTCTAGGGTGTGAAGTCCATATTTATCACAAATTTCATCTACTAACGGTTGAATCTGTCTTTCCCAGTCGCCCTTTTCGTATCTGTATTTGTAACCATCTGTAAATCTCACGCTGTTCCAGATGATGTGACCATGAATGTGGTCGGTATCATTATGTACTGAATAAACAGCCTCATAATTATCTGCCAAATACCTGTTAACAAACTCTTTTATTATTTCAAATGCTGTCTCAGGATTTGTTTCTCCCTCTTCAAATGAAATGATAAGATGATATGCCTGTCTCTTATCAGTTTTGCCATATATCTCCTTGGTAGTTCGCATACATTCATATGCATTTTCCACCATACAATTAACAGCTCCCACATAAAGTCCATTCATAGTCTTTTCACTTTTTGTAATGTAATTTAATCCGGTTTTTAAATGATAACTTTCCGAATTCATATGTGGATTAATATGAAGAATTTTGCTTATAGCCATTCTGTTTTAAAAGACTTTCTACTTTTTCGTTTAGAATTCTCATATATTCCATTAATCTTGCCTTGTCAATTTCAGAATATAATTTACTGTTATTGTTTTTTACAACCTGATTAATGTTATGACCTATATAGTTGATTTCATTTGCCAGCTTATAAATTGCTTTTATAAATTCAGGATCCATATTCTTATCAAGCTTTGCAGCATATCTTACATAAGCTGAAAAATTCATATTCTTCTTTTTAGCTTCCTTCATAATTTTTCTGCATTCATTTTCTGTAAGACGTACACGCTTTGTAATATCCTTGTTGTTCTTTTTCAATACAATCACCTTCTTCATTTTTTGTATTATTAGCTAGACAGGTAGCGGGTATGTATATTGCAAGATACGCATTTGTAGCTACAAATGCATTCTTGTTAGGATAAATCCTCAAACCTTTACATCTCGCCTGTCGGCTCGACCCGTGCTCCTACTTTGCAGGGGCATCCATAGGATTACCTAACCCTAAAACCTCTATCTGGCTAATTTGTTATTTTTCTCTGTCAGCTGATTTAAATTAGGTTCTTTAAATTTTAAGAATTCCAAGCTAACCTCATAATTTACACTTTTGTTAAACTTAACAACTTCCTTCATTTTCATACTGAAAAATTCATCTCTGTTGGGACCTACAATAATGTGGTCCAAAAGTGGAATTCCTATCATGTCACAAGTATCAATCAGTTTTGAAGTTGTTTTTATATCTTCTGTTGAAGGAGTTAAAATTCCTGTTGGGTGATTATGCAGAATCATTATGTTTGTTGCATTTGAAAGTATTGCTGATTTTAATATATCCCTTGGAACAGCCAATGACTGATTGACTGTTCCAACACTTACCACATTAAAATTTATTGGTTGCAGTTTTGAATTAAAATTAACAACACAAAGCACTTCTCTATCCATATTTCTAATAAAATAACCTACAATTTTTGCTGCCTTTTTAGGCGTATCAAGTTGTTCATCTGATACAAGTGGTGCATCATTTATCAATCTAATAGATACTTTATTCAACTTTGTTTTTTCCATGTTTTATCACCTCAACGCTTATATATACTTCCTCATCTTCCTTTAAGCCTTGTAATGTGTTCTTAATTATTTCAATCACATCTTCAATTTCCTTAACCTCGATTTTTTTATCCATTTTTCTACCTAGCCTTTCCCTCTTCAATTTCCGGTGTTTTTTCCTTAATATCATCAGAGATTTTTCTTTCAAATTTGTTTGTTGCAAGTCTTAATGTTCTTGCTTCTTTATCATAGTGGTAAACCTGATTTGATAATCTATCACTAAGGTCTACCTGATCCATATTGATTTCATAAACCATATCTGCAAGCTCATTGGCATCTCCAAACTTGTCACTAATAGCAATTACCTCATGCGTAGATGATGGCAATATATAAAGGCCCGAATCAAGCTGCTGTGATAAATCATATAAATTTTCTTCATAAAGCATTGCTGCCGCTCCAAATAATTTTGACTTATTTGTAATAACATACATTGATTTGTCATCCGGTGTTTCTGTCATCATATTTCTGAATTCTTCATCTTCCGGCAATAATTCACCATCTTCTCCAAAAATAATTTCACTTATAACCTCAGCCATATTTCTAACTTCTGACGGGAAAATCCTATTAGTGTTTTCCTTTGCAAGACCATATAATTCTTCTTCACTTTTTCCAATTTTCTCAGCAAATTCATTAGTCACTATGTTGGTGTATAAACCATTGCTGTCAACTCCTACATTCCAACGATATATAATTGCTAAATCTTCAAATTTCCTATGCGGAACATTTTCAAGAAGTTCTTTATTCTGCTCTGCGTTTACTAATGTAAAAATAATATTTTTATCTACATTGCTAAAATCTAATCCATTGTTTAATGGTGACTTTTCAAAGCCTTCAATAGCTTCCTTAAAAGTTTTACTTAATGCTTCCATAACACCTTCAAAGTCACCTGTTTTTTCATAATTTTCAAATATGCTCTGCAATGATATTGAAGGTGATGCACAATCATTTCCCGGAAGATTCAACAATGACATCTGATCTACCTGCATATTAACCTTTGTTACTCCTCTAATAAATACTTCTGCGTCCTTGTATTCCTCTCCAAGATAATTTTTAAATTCATTCTGAACTTTCTGTTTGAATTCTTCGTAATTCATCATTTTGTCTTCCTCCTGCTAATATGAATTTTGCAAAAAGAAAAAACGCCAATGGATGAACTTAACTCACTAAGTTCATTCTTGGCGTTTCTTAATTTGCTTATTAAATTGTTATGTATCAGTCCTAGGTTTCTGATAGATATATAATATCATGGAGATGGGAAATCACATAAAAGTATGAGTGTTAAATTTTGTGGAAAATTACAGTTAGGATGATAAAATAACACTTCATATTTACTATGCTGTTACAAACAATATTATCTAGAAGTTGTCATAATAGCTACTTCTCAATAACAATAATTGATTCTTCATTTTCACCAATCATCTCAAAAGATATCTTATTCACCACTGCTATGAATTTGTCATCTACGTTTCTAATATATTCAAAAACTTTATTAAGTGCTTGTGCATCGTCTAACTTACCAACTGTAATATTGGGTTAATCAATATTGTTAAGCTCTGAAAATATCATTATTGTTTGTAATATGCACCCTTCTACAAATTTCGACTTTTCCATTCCTGAAATTTGGATTTTATTGATCTCCTTTCAGCAATAAAATTTACATCTTCAGCGACTACTTTCTTAACCATTCAAGGACTTTTCGTGCAATTTCTGCAGGAGTTCCATTAGTACAATCTAACGTGTCATACTTTGTATCATCCAAAATATCATGAGTTCTGAAATAATTATTATAATCTACTGAACTCTGAATCCAACCGGCATCATCTATACCTCTTCCTTCAGTCATTCTCTTTCTAAGAGTTTCTGGTTCTGCTATAAGTGCTAAAACTTTTATTTCAGAAAAAAATCTTTTCCCATAAGCGTGAGAAAGCCTATCTAAGCCACCTGCCATTGTCCATAATACTGCCTTTTTACTTTGAGAAATATCCTTTGTCAAATAAAAAATCTGCTCTATCAAATTATTTTCTTCTTCATCATTTTGTGGTCAGGCAACATTGCGCAGCCAATCTACGTCCAAAATAACATATTCATCTGTTAATTTTTGTAATTCAATTGCTGTAGTTGTTTTTCCAACTCCACTACAACCAGTCAAAAAATATATGGGTAACTTTTCAAACTTCCATTCATAACCACATTTTGGACATTTTATTGTATTTCCATCAACATCCTTATCCCATTCATGATTTCCACACTTAGAACAAATTTCTAACATTTTATAATCTCCTTTAATTTCTCATAATCATCTTTTCCTGTTGTCCACACAATTGCTGGAATAGCTTTTACATTCTTTTGTCTAAACATTTCCAGTCGGTGTCTTCCATCGCATACATAAAAACCATTATCACTTCTAAACTCAATAATAAGTGGTGGTGGATTCCAATAAGCTGTAGACTTGACCATCTCATCAACTATACTAAAAAAATAATCTATATCATCTTTTTTACTTAAATACTCTGGAGCGCCTTCTTTAATATTATGTAACAAAGTAATATCAAACTGAACTATTCCTGTATATAATCGTTCTTCTATTAACAATCCATCTGCTAACGCAACATTATGCCCATCACAACGAAGGAATTGTTGTATCCATTCCTCTGTTCGATTTTTCTTACAATATTCCATTGCAGTTCCTAAATTTCCATATTTAATATTTTCTATCTCTTCTATCATTTTAAAATTTACCCGTCTAATTCCTTATTATCGTTAATAAAACTGGAAGTTACTATTGCTTATTCTTTCTTCTATAAATTTTTCTTATAAACTGTTCATTATTTTCAGATGTTTCTACAATAGATATATTAAAATTATTGTCATCAAATTCTGGGAAAAAGACATCCCCTTGCTCTACATTTATATTAATCTCAGTAATGTACATTACGTCCACTAGTGGTATGGCTTCTTTGTATACTCCATAACCACCGGCTATATATACATCTTTTCCTTTTGCAAATTCTATAGCCTCTTTTACACTAGATGCTGTATGAAGATTTTCACCTATATATTTTTTAGTATTCGAAATAACTATCGTTTCTCTATTTGGAAGCGGGCGACCAATTTCATCGTATGAATTTCGTCCCATTATTACAACATTTCCTGTTGTAAGTTCCTTGAATTGTTTTTGTTCTCCCTTTATTTTCCACGGAATTTTTCCATTTTTTCCAATAACATTATTTTTTGAACGGGCTACTATTAAACCTATCATATAAATTTTCTCCTTATATAAAAGTTTTTACGAGACTAATTTCCCATGTTTACCTTTTCAATGTAATAATCCAATAATTGATATATCCACTCTTTTAAATTAGAAAAATGATATCCTATCTTCTCTGCTTTTTCCGTATTTATGCTATATTCAGGTTCCCCATTATAGGGTGCAGTTTCTCCATCATCACTTAAAATCGCATGCTTTCCTGTATTTTCTTCCACATAATCAATTATCTCCCGAAGTGAAATAGTTCCTATAGAACTTCCATTAATTGCACCATCAATATCTTTATCTACCAAATATGCGATAAACTCTCCTGCTTCATCCGAACGGATATAACTCATTTGATAATCTATATTATCTATGTACATAGGCTCTGATTTCATCACATGCTCTACATAAAATAGAAGTCTTTTCGTATAATCATCTTTTCCTATTGCAAACGGATATCTGACAGCAATCCATTTTTTATCTGAATATTTTTGCCATAATGCATACTCTGCCTGTCTCTTTATCTCCTCATATGGAAATTCAAATCTGTTACACCACACAAAATCATTAGAGTGTCCATTAAAATCTGATTCTACAGTATTCATATGTTTTGGATTATAAACTGATGTACTAGACATATATATGTATTTATCACAATCAACATAATCCATAACATACCTGATATCATCCGAGCAATATGCAATCTTATCAATAACCACATCAAAATATTTTTCCTGTAATACCTTTCGCATACTCTCTTCATTTGTTCTTTCAATGATGATGCGCTTTACTCTGTCCCCGTATGAATCAGGTGTTTTCCCCCTTGTTGCTATTGTTATATTATAACCTTGCTCTAAAAGTTTATTAACCATATGTATTCCAAAATACCTTGTTCCACCTATTACTAATATGTTCATTTTCTTTCTCCCTGACTTATACAACCATACTATAATTCACATTCTAAAATTTCATTTTCCGATTTAAACTCATTTCTTACATACCATTCAATAGCTTTATCGCTTGGCCACACAATTATATTTTCACATCTGTTTTGTTTCAGGTAATTTTTTATGTAAGATAACATTTCTGTTCCTACTCCCTGATTTCTGTACTCTTTTAAAGTGTATACATTTGTCAAATATGCTATATACGATTCTTTTTTATTGGGTTTTGGAACTTTTCTAATCATTGTTACAAACATTGTTGCAATTATTTGTTTGTTCTTTTCCATTACAAATATTTTATATACGCTCTCTGTTTTTAAGAAATTTATATATTCTTTTATAAATTCATCACTCTCTATTCCTTTGATATTATCCTCCCCATATATAGCATCATCTTCTTTTTTATGTTCCCATCTCATATGAGCTAACTGTAAGAAATCTTTTTCTTCTACTAACCTAATCACTTTATCAATTTCTCCTAACTTATAATTTTGACATCAATTTTATATGTCCTCAAGATTCACATAATTGAATAAAATTAACTATTTCACTTCACTCGTTGTTACACCTACATATAATTTATCTATCATATATTATATTGAATAAAAATGTTCAACAACATATTTTTCTGTACTAATGACTATTGATTTCTGACTATTTTTGAAAATATATTATTTTCTTTCATCCGTAATTATATGCTCAATTCCAGCATGTTCCTTACTAAGATATTCCTTCAAAAAAGTTGGAAATGCTTTGTATTTATCCAAATCTTTTATTGGTATCCAATGCATTGTTTCTCTTACTCCCTGGCTATAACTATCACTATTAAGCTGTTTTGTTCCTCTAGGCTTCATCAAATAGTACATTGACATTTCATGGCAATCCATTCCTTTTAAACTTCCCTGATTTTCATTGAAGAAATTTTCGTGAATAACTGCAAGACGGTCGATTTCATATTCTACACCTGTCTCCTCAAGCACTTCTCTTTTTACTGCCTGCTCAGATGTTTCTCCCATATGAACTCCACCACCGATTGAGTAATAATAATCGTCTATTTCATTTCCTGCAAATAGCACACAATCTTCTTCAATTATTATTGCTGCTGCACGATATCTAAACCATTTATTTTCTCTTGTAAATCCACAATCTTGCATATTCTGCATATTCTTTCTCCTCTAATTTAATGACTATATGTAATTTATCTAAATCTTTTTTCATAGGATGTCTAATAACCGTTTTCCATTTTTCCGAGACAATCTTTCTTACATCAGACAGCTATATTTCTTGATGTAATCTGTACAAATTTCCTTTACGAATTACTCTTCCGCACATTCTATTTCATACTCAAAATATTTCTCCTGAAACTGTACCTGTTCTTCTATCTGTTCTTTAGAATATAGTTCATCTTCTGGTGCCACAACCCATTTATCTTCAACATCATTTAACCTATGAATTATCGCAATTACTTTCCCTGTAAATTCTTCAACCGGTTTATTTACACCCAATATATAAGCATCTTGTTCTTCTCCATCAGATGCCATTATGCCTTCGATATATCCATAATTTATCGGATAATAAATATCTTTATGCTTTGGGTGATATGTCCCCATTGGTCTATCAACCGTAACTTTTACAATCTTTCCTAACATATTATTTCTCCAAATAGTATTCGATATTGCAAATACTATGCAATTCTGCTTATTTTTAGATTCACAACTCTTATTCTTTTATAATATTATCATATACATTTAGCTATTGAAAGAAAAAGCCGGTTTTGAATTCACAAAACCGACTTGCATATAATTCCTATTTTAAACAATTTATCGAAATCTCATTTAACTCACTTATTAATTTGTCATCTTGCAATTTCTTTACAATAGGCATAAATATTGCTATTGTTTCTTTTGCTCTTTTTTGTCTTTCTCGTTCTTCCATATACTCTATAGTTCTCATGTTATGAAGTCGTTCTGCAATCTTTATAACAGCACATTGTTCATCTTCAAGACCTACTTTTTCAATATCGTAGTCCTTTAATCTTATTAAAATCTGCACCACACTATGAGGCAAATTTTCCTTTAACTCATCAATTGCTACATTAGTTTTTCTAAAAACATCGCAAAACATTCCTGCATAAATGACACTTTCTTCCGCTTCCATTTGCACTAGCAACAAAGATACATTTAATAAATGCGTTACATAATCATCACCCGAATATCTTTTTCTGCCTCCATATATACTCTGACAGAAATTATAAATATTATTTAGTTTTTGATTATCATATCCATGTTCTATTATTTTTTCGTGCAATACTTTGAACAGTTCTTCTTTTGATAAATGTCCATCCATTATTTTATAAAAGTTACAATTGTTCATATCTCCACCTCCAAAATGCATTATTTCTAATTTCATTGCATACAAGAGTGAAGGTGAAAAACCATAATAACTTTTGAAAGCTTTAATAAATCCACCGTGCGATTCCCAACCATATTCAATTGCCACATCGAGAATTTTGGTTCCATTTAATATTTCTCTGGTTGCATATATCATTTTCCTTTCCCTGACATATTCCATAACAGAAACTTTCATTTCTTGTTTAAATAGTCTTGAAAAATAAAATTTCGTATAACCTATATTACCAGCTATTTCCTCAATGGTTATTTTATTCTTTATGTTGTTCTCGATATAGTTAAGACTTTCTGCTATTATTGTTTTCCTATCCATATGTCTTACCTCTTGTAATTAAATGATATAATAAAAATATCATCTTGAATGGATATTTGCTTTTCCAATGTTGCTCTAAATATATGGCTTAAATTAATTCAAATTTTTCTTTCCAAAACTTCCGGTTTTGTGCATATCTTATAATAGTTTGCTCTACATAAGATTTATAAAATCCTCTTTTAGGTAAAACTACATCTTTATTCCATTTATATGTAATTTTATTGATAATAGCATTAGAAATAGATAGTTTTGGTAAACTACCCCCGCTTGCTTCACTGTCATGAATCTCTTTTATTGATTCAGTAGACAACTGTGCAAGTTCAAATAATAAATCATCCATATACATCTCTTTATCTCCTCCATAATATAAATAGCTAGGCGTAACACTGAAAATATCTGCCAACATCATAAGATTGGGAAGTGTAGGGGCCATACCATTTCTATCTTGTTCATAATTCTGTATTGTTTTAACTGAAATGCCAGATATATTAGCTAACTGGACTTGGCTCATATTTCTTTCTTTTCTAAGTTTCTTTAAGTTGTTTGCAAATTCTTTCAATAATTCGTACCTCCAAAATAATTATAGCATATTTTTTTATTATCATTGTACGCAGACGAGCGTACTTTTATTATAATATAAATTCTATTATTACTAAACATCCCTATTACCATAATGCCATATTTCTTTTTCCTATAACCACAATTCTCCAATCATCCCCTTTCCCATTATCACAAGTAGACAACATCAGCATCTGCTCCCCATACTTAGGTTTATTCCCCTGTCTCCACAAACTTTGCTCCTCCACCTTGTCAACGAACTCATCACACTCTTTCTCATCCCTTGCCATAACAAATTTCCAGTACTCAAACTCATGTATGTTAACACTCATCACTGCAAACACTTCATACTCCCTCTTTTTATCTGTTGTAAAATATATCTCCCTGTGCTTATTAAAAAACTCCTTATCCTTATACTGTTCCAGTGCTCCAAACATTTTTCCTCCGTTTATGTTATGACCGTAAATAATCAGGTTGTCTGATTTTTCCACATCACAGTATGCACTTAAATAAGGTGTCCCATAAAAACTGTAATTCCTGTTAAAATCATGATTTAAATAAAAATCCGGTTTGTCCTTTGTCTGCATCACAGGGTAACTTATGGTGGTTCCCGATATTTCCACATAACCTATGCAGTCCTTGTTTTTCTTTACAAGACCATTTACATCAGATTTCTTTTCTGTCACGCTCTCTTGTATCTTCTTAAAATCATTCTCATACTTTTTCTCTGCTCTTTTTTCCTTTAAAAAAGGGACAGTTGCAATCACAGCCATCCCCACTAAAAGAAGTATCAGAGATATTTTAATTATCCTCTTCATCGTCCTTCTCCTTTTTGAAATTGTATTTTGACTTGTCCTTTGCTCTTACGCATGCAAAACATCCAAGTGCAAGTAATAATGAAATAAGTGAAACTGCCATTCCTGCAGTCTTTCCATTAATGCCTGTCTGTGGTGTGTTAGGTACCACTGGGATTCTTTCATCTGTAACTGTAAGTTTCTGAACCCTTCCTGTGTCCTTAATTCTTATTTTCTTATCCTTTGCAACCTTGTAATGCTCTGGTGCATCCACTTCCTTAAATGTGTAGGTTTCTCCTGCCTTAAATATGCCTTCGATAAATTTAGCTTTCTTTCCGGTTGTAAACTCATACACCTCTTTGCCCTTACTGTCGTATACCTTGTACTTTGCACCACCAAGCTGTTTCTTGGTGTCTGATGCAATCTTATTGAATTCAACCTTGATTGTATCATCAACCATGTTTACTTTCTGGATATCTCCATTGTCTGCTACTGAAAACTCAATACTTGTTGCTGTTGCGTATCCGTCTCTTGGTTTTGTTTCTGTTAAAACATAAGCTTTTCCCACGGCATACTTTCCTTCAATCACATGGCTTTGTTCTGATGAAACCCATTCATCCATTACCTTTCCTGTGTCCTTATCAGTTACCTGCATGTGACATCCCAGAAGTTCCTTTCCATTGGTAATGTCTGTCTTTGAAAATTCAATCTTTGTTGTGTCATCATACATTACCACCTGATTGTCAATATTTTCATTGAAGCTGTCACCATTCTTAATAAGTACCCTTGTCTTTGCATTTTCATCATCACTTCCCACAAGTTTAAAGGTAATGTCATTTGTGGTTACAAAACCGTCCGCCGGCTTTGTTTCTGTTAATGTGTATTCCCTGTCATGGAGTAAGCCGTATATCTTAACTGCAGAACCGTCACCTTTTTCTACACGAACGTTATCATATCCCATCTCATCAATCTTTTCATTTAACTTAACTGATGAAATGTCGCCTGTAATCCAACTTACGATTTCATTACCATTTTCGTCACTGATTTTCAAATGACAGTCCTTAATCTCAACTGATGATGCAATCATCCTTTTACTTATTACTGTTTCAGTCTGTTCTTCCTTAACCACTGCCTTTGCTGATACAACTGCAGTTTCCTGACCCTTGTATTCAAGATGTACCTGATGTTTTTCCCTGTTAATGTAATAACTGTCATCAACACTTTCTTCAAGGAAATAATAATCTCCTGAATTTAAGTTGCATTCCATCTTTTCATAACCTTCATCCATTACAGGCACATCAAAAGGAATCTTTGCCTTTCCTTCCTTGTCAGTTGTAACTGTTGCAATCTTTTCACCTGCAGCAACAATCACATTTCCATTCTTGTCATAAATATTGTCCTTTGAATAAAATCCAAATCTTGCATTTCCAACAGGCTCATTTGTCTTTGAATCCTGCTTTTCAAGTGTAATGTCTGTCTTTACCATGTCATTGTGTATGTCAATCTTTCCATCCTTTGAGTTTTCAGAAATGTCAAACACATACTCATCATCCTTGTTATTCCACTTAAAACTTAAGCCCCAGAATGACTGTTCTGGAAGAACATAACCATACTTTGTCTTTACTTCCTTTAAAGTGTATTCTCCAAGTGGAACATTAAGTGTCATTGTTCCGTCATCGTTTAACACAAAATTACAGATACCATTACAATCGTTTGTAAACTCTGCCTTTTCACCTGTTGTAATTTTTGCAACAACTGAATCCTTCTTAAACAATACTGTTCCCTGATTATCCTGTGACATGATGTCTTCTCTTGCAGTAAGTTCAAACACAACACCATTTAGCAATGTGTCCTTGTAGTTAAATGGATTTACAACAATGTCATTTGACTTATTGCCATCATTTCCTGTTGTTTCACCCTCACTACCATTTTTATTTACTAAATCTGTATTTGCTATGCCATCCGTATTTTCATCTGCAGAATCATTTTCATCTTCCTTCTTGTATAATTCAGGACCACTTTTATTTATTGTAAATTTTCCGTAAGTCACATCATTATAGTACTCACACTCTGCATACAGATATTCCTTACCAAGCTTGTCCACCATTGTCTTGTATGAGTTACTGCTAATCTCAACCATTACCGGCTGTCTGTTCACCCTGTATCCTTCAGGTCCTTCGATTTCATAAACCCTGTATGTGCCGGCTTTCAATTTCTCATAAGTAATGATTTCTCCTGTTTCATCTGTTACAAATCTGTCCACAACCTCTATTGCATTTCCATTGCTGTGTGTCTGTGTCACAAGAGTTTCCTTGCCATCTTTATCAACTTTGTAAATCTGGTATGTTGTTCCAGCCTTTAAAACTGTCTGATTTGTTTTTGAATCCTTCTTTACGATTTTTAGATATGCGTTGAATTCCGGATTGTTTAAAAGATACTTGTATGTCTTTCCGTTTTCCTTCACATTCACGTAAAAGTCAGGACACTTTTCAGTGTTTGCAGCTCCAACAGTCTGATGAACCACATATGTTCCATATGGCATCTTCTTTGACTTTGCATAACCTGTTAAATCTGTTGTAAGAATGTCTCTTTCTGTTGCCTTTGCCTTGTCATATGAACCTGCACTTGCAAGGTAAATCTGAAACTGTGCCTTGTTTTCAGGTACAACAATACCTGCAAGACCATTTCCCATTCCCTTAATAATTGATACGTCACCTTTTACCACGTCGTCATCAACCTGTGTTTCTGCCGAATTGTATTCGTTGGTAAACTGCTGACCATCCTTTGTGATTGTGTATACCTTGTCATTTTTAAGGTAGCCTTCAGGCGGTGTAATTTCCTTTAAGTACATGTTTACACCACATCTGTAATAGTCTGTTTCAAATGTACCCTTGGCATTGGTCTTGTATGACTTTACAAGTTTTGTGCATGCTACATCTGAATATACTCCATACACTGCGCCTTCCAATGTTGCATCTCCCTGTGGTGTACTGCCTGTTTCAGAATCCTTTTTCCACACAGTCATTTTTACTTTCTTGTATTTGTCCTTAAGAACTGGTTTGTATGCAAGTCTATAATTACTGTATGACTCTTCTGCAGTCTCGGGCCACTTTCCATCACTGTTCTTCTTCCATGAATCAGCCTTTGTAAGTGTTACTGTAACCTTGTTTGATGACTGGCTTGTAATCTTGTTTGAACCTGACTCAACAACAAATGATGTAAGAATGTTGTTGTTACCTGATGAGATTTCTTCAATTACATAATTGTTTGAGATATCATCTATCTGGTTATTGATGTCATTCTTTATTAACTTTTCTGCTCCTGCTTTTGACAAATCTGATGCATAATCATATCCCTTATCGTCTAATTCGTCCTTAATTTGTTTTTTATCACTTGATGACATATCCTTTAACTCTTCATCTGCTACATAATAATAACTCTTAGAATTTAGTTCGTACGTAAAACGAAATACGATTTTTCCTTTAGAATCTGTTTTTACTTCCTGACTAAATTTGTTAGCATCATCATCTACATCTTCCTTAACAGAATCTCCCCAACCATTGTACTGATAAGAATACAACTGCTTTATATTCTTTGCTGTAAATCTAAAAGTAACCTGTGGAAGTTCTTTTCCATCTTCATCACATTTTTGTAATGTAATTCTCTGACGATAATAATCTCTTTTACTAATAGGAGTGTACTTGTATTCTTTTCTGTTTCCTACAATCTCCATTAGTTCCTGAACTTCATCACTATCAGTTTTTTCGCTGTATTTCCATTTTGTAATTGTACACTTAACTACGCTTGTACTCTCAAAAATATCAGCATAAAGGCTATCATTTGCATAATATCCTGTATTGTTTTTAACTTGTTTAATGATATCCTTTAATCCGGTTTCACTTGTAATTCCTTCTTCAACAGCCCATATAAGACACTGTGCATACACCCATGCCTTGTTTGAACGCGTTTTTGTTTGATCATACCAATATCCTATTTTAGCCTCCAAAGCATTTTTCTTATTAGAACTATCACTTGATATTGTACTGTTGGATGCAATATAGGTGTATCCGGTATGACATGCCTTTCCTAAATCTAAGCAAAACACATCATTTCCATCCACTAATGTTTTTACCCATGTTCCACTTTCACTCTTTGATCCGATATTTACTGTTCCAAGTTTTCCAAGAGTTACTATACCTGCCTGCTTCTTCTCTCCATTGCCTGCTGCTGAAACATTGATTACAGGAATCGATGTTACTACCGTTGCAATTGCTAATATTGTTGCTGTAATTCTTTTTAATTTACCTAACATTTACTTTCCTCCTGATAAAATAAAAAACGCCAAGAATAAAACTCACATATAATGAGCTCATCTTGGCGTTAATCTATTAATTTGTTTTTTGTCATTCCCGGTTACTGACAATCATATTTTAACATTGATTATCTTTTTCACCTAAAAGTCATACTGTTAAAATTAAATTTATATTTCAGCAGGAGTGTAAAAGCAAAAAATAACTTCACGACATTATGTCGCAAAGTTATTTTTAATTACTTTTTTATTTCCTTATCTAAATCCACTCCACCAAATATTGCTACCCAATATGTTTTTCCACTTTGTTTATAGCAAGCAGTGGCACCTGCTCTATGTTCTTCGTCTATGATGTTTCTATAATGTCCCGGACTACTTTTCCATCCTTCCATAGCAGACTTATATGTGTAATACCCCATTGCAATATTTTCTGCATTTGCATACATATGATAATGTATATAACCATCGTCTCCCTCATATGGTATTCCACCATCTTTTAGTCCATACTTTTTTTCTAATAACTCTGTCGATGTACTTATAAATTTATTATGACTGAAATCATTAACAAGTTCCTTTGCCCTTGCTTTACATATTTCATATAAAACATCCGACCAAACGATACTTTGTTTTCCAGCACTTTTTCTATATTCATTCTGCAATACAAAAGCCTGTTCTGCTGCATATCTGTCATAATATTTTCCCGGCAATTTAAAGTTGTTATTTATCTTATAAAGTGCCGAATTTGTTTTTATTGTCTTCTTTTTTGACCAGTTACCGTAAACTCTTTCTCCATTTATTTTCCTATAAGCCCGTACTTTAAATTTAAATTTGTCCTTTTCTAATAAATTGGTGAATACATAACTTGTCTTTTTTGTATCTTTAATTTTTCTCCACTTCTTTGATGCAACACCGTAAACATATATCTCATATCCATTTGCATTCTTCACCTTTTTCCATGAAGCTTTAATTCCATATTTGTATTTAATTTTCTTTTTTCTCATATACTTGGCACTAACTATGCCTTTATAATACTTATAATTAGTTTTTGTTTTTATTGATTTTACTTGTCCCAAAGTATCAGCCTTTACCTGAATATTTGTGCCAATTCCCATCATCAATACAAACATTCCCACAACTATCAGCGTTCTTTTTAATTTTTTTATCATTTAGCAAACCTCCCAAGCTATAAATAACTGTCTTTAATTATACTCTACAACTCTTATTAAAGAAAACACAATTTTAAATGCTGCTATAGTCAATACTAAAAATATATTTAACAAACTTCCCAATACTGCAATTGTCACTCTGCATATAAACATTATAATTGCTATTGTGTGTTTCACTAAACTTTTTGCTCTATCCATAGCCTTACCTCCTAGATGCATACTGTGGCATATCATGATTTACTTCTGCTGTATAATACCCATTCATTGTTGATGGTGCATTAAACAATGATGCCAGCAAATATTTTTTGATATTTTTCACTTTAGTTGTATTTGATTTAAAGCAACTCATAACATACTCTAAATGTGAAAAATTAAGTTTAAGAAATCTTGATTTTACAACTTCCTTCGGAAACGAATTACTCGCTATGACAATATAATCATTCGTGCTAACTGTAACTTCTGTCATCATTTCAACTATTCCATCTATAAGTTCTGCATCAAGTGGATAACGTTCTTTTAATGCATCGTATTCAATATTATCTTTGATCAAATCCATATAAAGTTCATATTCAGATTTTTTCTTATCGAATCCCATCCTATCTGCTTTAGGCATAGTTATACTAAGCCCTTTTTTATGCATCCAATTATCTGCACCTGTCATATCTGGCTCTTCGACTTCTGTTAGCGGATAAGATAAGATATTAGTATTAATATTTTTAGTATTATTTATATTAGTATTATTAGGGTCTAATTCTTGAACCTCTTGAATTTCATTTTCTGAACTGCCGGAAGTATAATTATTGAACTCCTTGTAGTTCAATTTTTGAACTTCCTGAGTTTCAATTTTTGAACTTCTTGAAGTATAATTGTTGAACTTCTGTGTATTCTTCGGCGTTTCTGGTGTATTTGTATACCTTCCACCAAAAGTTTTTTCTTGTTCTGTGCTTTCTTTTTCCACAAGAAAACTTTTAACATATAATATGTTTGGAAGCCCCAAACCTCTTTTCTTTTTTTCAACCAATCCAAAATCTACCAGCTCCTGCAGATATTTCACAGCTGTTGCTCTTGCCATATTCATATCGCTCATAATATCTTTTATCTGATAAATAATATAAACCCTATTTTCTTCATCCAGCCATCCATTTTTCATAGATAAACTCATTCTGTCTAAAAGCAAACCATATAGCATCTTAGCGTCCACTGATAATCCAATGAACGCCTTATCATGTACTAACAATTTAGGTACTTTTATGAAACTATATTGGTCGGCTTGTTTTCCATAATAATATTCAAACGCCATACACTAATCCTTTCCTTTCTTCCATTCCTTTAGCAGTGAATAGATTATTTTCTCCATTTCTTTTTTTGTGTAAGTCGAATCAAAAAATTGAGACAACTTGTTTTCTTTAAGCGTCACATTGCATATCTTTTTTTGTACCTTTACCTTGTCAGCAAAGAGTATTTGACTTACCTCTTCTAATGACAAATTTTCCTGATTTTCTCTAATCATCCGTACATTGTCTTTACTTACCTTTTTACCTTTACAAATGTTTTCATAAATTAATTGTTGATATTCCGTTTTTAAAAATGAAATCTCTACACCTAGTACAAATGTTATTTGTTTATCATCCACCAATTTGCTTAACTCTGGTATTAGTTCCGTAAGTCTTATGTATCTTTGAACCTGTCTGTCTGAAATTCCTGCCAACTGTCCTATCTGTTTTGCCGATGACATTTCATCTGAACTTTTTCCCTGATGTGCTAAGGCTTCCATTTTCATTTTATAAGCTTTTGCTTTTTCACTTGGCAATGTATCTTCTCTTTGAAAGTTTGCATCAACCATAAGTGGTATAGCCTCTTCATGACTTATATCTTTTATAATTGCTGAAACTTTTTCCTTTCCTGCAATTTCACAGGCTCTCTTTCTTCTGTGCCCTGAAATTATTTCATATTCACCATTGCCCAAAGGTCTTACCAATAAAGGTGATAATATTCCATTGTTCTCTATTGATTTAACCAGCTCAAGCATTTTTTCGTTATCAATCACACTGAATGGGTGATCTTTAAATTGATGCAATTTGTTTATATCTATTTCACTAATCATATCGTTGTTTACACCAAGTAACTCATTGTAACTTGTTAATTTAATTTTCTCTCTTGTTGCCATGTTCTAAAACCTCCTCTGTAACTTTCACATAACTTTGTGCTACTTTTCCTTTTGGATTATGTTTAAATATGCTTGTACCTTTAATTGGCGTTTCTGCTGCTCTAACAGACATTGGCACTATGCTCTTAAATATTGGAATATTTGTTGCATATGTTTCATAGATTGCTGTTGAAATGTCCTTTGCATAATTGGTTCTATAGTCCATCATTGTAAGCAAAATTCCTTCAATCTCTAGTTTGGGATTAATCTGTCTTTTTACTCTTGCGATTGTCTTTATCAACTGTTGTAAACCTTTTACCGGTAGATATGAAACCTGCACTGGTATCAATACTGTATCTGCACAGGCAAGGGCATTAATTGTAATAATTCCAAGACTAGGCATACAATCAATTAAAATATAATCGTAATCATCTTCTACTTCTCTTATAAACTCTCTCATTAGCAATTCTCTACTCATAACATTCACCAAAGAAACTTCTATTCCTGATAATTCAATATTTGATGGCAATATATCTATCCCTTCTTCGTGCTTAACTATTCCTCTATTGGCTGGCAATTTTTCTTCGTTTACTATGTCCATAAGCACATTTGCAAGCGTATAATCTAACTGGTCCGGTTCATTTACACCTACACTAATTGTCAAACTTCCCTGAGGATCCGCATCTATTAAAAGGACCTTCTTCCCTTCTCTTGCCAAACCCACTCCTAAATTTAATGTTGTTGTAGTCTTTCCTACTCCACCCTTTTGATTTGCTATTGCTATTATTTTACACATTTGTTTTCTCTCCTTCGTCTCTAAAACTTTTTAACTTTCTGTTTCCCATACTACTGTTTTTAAGTCGTTTTTGTTCTGCCATTTTCTTTTCAAAGTTCTCCACTCTCTGCTGCTCTTTTAGGTTCTCGTTTTCTTCTATCTTTAAAAGAATCATTGAAATTACTTTAATCAATTCAATTAATTCATCATTTTTAGGCGTAACTTTATCCAGCCTTTTTAATTCTTCATACACATATGTAAGTTGCGCCTTAAGGGCTCCAAACACACGAATGGAACCCTTTACAACTACTTTATGGTCTGTTGTTTTCTTTATTAAATAATCCTGCTTTGTAAGTCCTGATATGTCTACAAGTCTGTTTAATAACTCTGCTTCTTCATTAGAAACTCTAAATGCAACTACTCTGCTGCGCCATCTTCCTTTGCTATCCAATTTTCTATCAGACATCTCCTAATTCTCCTTTAATTTCATCCAGTTTATTAATCATCTCCAGCTGCTTTGATGGGAACAAATGTGCATAGTGATATGTAATTCTTACACTTTCATGCCCCATTCGTTCTGCAATCTCCAATGCTGAAAATCCCATATTTATAAGAAGTGAAACATGACTGTGTCTTAAATCATGCAATCTGATTTTTGGTACTCCTGACATTTCACTGCCTCTTTCCATTTCATGTTGAAAATATCTTTTTGATAATGGAAATATTCTTTCTTTTCCGTCAGGCTCATACATACTATTAATCATGTCTTCCATTTCTTCATTTAAAAACTCTGGCATATATATTGTTCTTACACTTTTTGCAGTTTTAGGAGTTAATATTAGCTTTTCACCTCTTACTACCTGATAATTTTTAGTAATGGAAACCGTCTTCTTTTCAAAGTCAAAGTCTTCCGGAGTTAGTGCCAATAATTCTCCAATTCTTAATCCACACCAATAAAGCATTTCAAATCCATAAAATGATAATGGCTTATCCATCACACATTCAATAAATGCTTTATATTGTTCCTGGGTCCAAAACATTATGTTGCCTCCTCTTTTACTTCCCATACTGCCGGCAATCTTTGCAGGATTATTTTTCAAATCATAAAATTTTACAGTATGGTTGAATATTGCGCTTAACTGTGCGTGTAATGTTGCAAGATATGACTGGGAATATGACTTTCCTTTTTCATCCCTAAACTCAATCATTTCTTTCTGCCAATGTCTTACATCTTTTGCAGATATATCTATCATTTTTCTTTCTCCAAAGAATGGTATAATTTTTGTTTTTACCATTGTTTCCTTGTTTTCCCAGGTTGTCTCCTTAACCCTATGCCTTACATCAGCCTCATAGATTTCATAAAATTTTGAAAATGTCATATCCAGATTAAAATTTCTTTTAAGCTTTTCAGCATTTTCCCATTCACTTGCTTCTCTCTTTGTTGCAAATCCACGTTTAGTTGTCTCTTTCTTCACTCCGTAATAATCAACGTAACGAAACTTTACATACCAACTGTTTCTTTTTTCATCTTTGTAAACTGACATTTTTTCCTCCTACTCCTCGTTGTAAATAAGTTTCTTAAAAAAGTACTTTGTATTTACTTTTCCTCGAACTACGATATATCCTTTTTCTTTTAGTTCAGCATTAAGCATTCTTATGATTTCATATGCCTTTCCTTCTGAAACATTTAACATCTCTGTTACATCCTGAACTTCCATAAACATCTTGTCTGTCATATTTGTAATCTCCTTTCTCTCTTTTGATTAAATTGTTTTTGTTTGACCGTAGTTCTACTTTAGTCCTTTTACTTTCCAAATAGGAGTTAGTGGCACTATACCTTTTCCTTTAATAAACTTCTTCTTTCTCTTGTAACCAACATTAAACAAATTTGTCTTTTTATCAAGTTTAAAGTTCCAGATTCCTTTATTTATCGGCTTTTCAAGCAAAAAAGAAGAGCTATTTCAACTTATTAGTCAAAATAACTCTTCTTATTCTTGATTTTGTTCTCAAAATGTTCTCATAAGAGACTTATATTCTGTGTTTTCCCTTTATTTATGGGGTGTTCGAACATACGTTCACTTATTCAAACTCTACAAAGACTAACGCTTTTTGTTTAGGAATTATTCTCTGTAAT